>Ga0307991_1000081_pt1 | contig 72455 bp, 65 predicted proteins | sample EllFjometagen131_FD_203146 | JGI IMG/M metagenome (GOLD analysis project Ga0307991, IMG submission 203146) | Marine microbial communities from Ellis Fjord, Antarctic Ocean - #131 | ecosystem: Environmental > Aquatic > Marine > Unclassified | place: Southern Ocean | collected 2014-10-08
GTGTCCCTGAGCGAGTTTATATTCTTTGCCATCAAGAGTAACAATTTCAAATCCTTCAATATCCAATCTCTTGAGCTTTAATTTATTTAGAATGCCGAAATATTTAAAATAGCGGTTAAGGATTTGCCCTTTATCTAAACCTTCGGTATAATTTAGCCCTGTATTAAAAATTACATTATCGCGTTTAAAAGTTTGAAGACAACCACCGATTTGCCTGTTTTTTTCAATTACGCACACATTGTAACCCTCTTTACTTAGGATGTTTCCGCAAAGCAATCCACCAAGTCCACTTCCTATTATTACAATGTCATATTGGGGCATTATTTATGAATTAAATAAACAAAAAATTTTGAAAAATTTGGTTTAATTCTACCATCAAAATAATCGGCAAATATAATTATTCATAACGACATATAAAAAAGTAATTAAAATGCTTACACTAAGAAAATGTCTTAGCTATGTTTGACACAGTATATAACCTCTACTTAGTTTAATCTCCCGAATATATCAAGATAGAATACAAGCTGACAAATAAAATATTGTTAAAAACTAAAATAACGTACCTCCTTATTTTAGTTTTTTCGCAAATTCTAAAATAAGGTGTAATCCCATTGAAATAACAGAAGAATTTGTTTCAAACATTTTTATACATTTGCATTCGATTTATTCTAAGAATGTATAAGATTTTTTTATGAAGTTTCAATTGATATATCCCAAATGGGAAAAACTTGAAGGTCAAACAGTTTTTCATCTTCCACCTCACGGTCCTGTTGTTTTCGCAGCTTCTTTGCCTGAGTATGTAGAAGTTGAGTTTATTGACGAAAATGTTGAGCCTTTAAATTATGATGATAATGTTGACTTTGTTGGTATTTCCATGTTGTTGACAACACAAATAAAGAGAGGCTGGGAGATAGCAACTGAATACAGGAAACGTGGCAAAAAAGTAATTTTCGGTGGTATTTCAACAATGCTTCATGCAGAAGAAACTATGCAATATGCAGATTCAATTTTTCTTGGTGAATCCGAAGGAAGAATGGAAGAAGTTTTTAGTGATTTCCGAAATAATAAGCTGAAAAAAGTTTATAATTTTATCAATGACCGACCTGATATTTCTATAGTTGGACCTGCAAGAAGAGACATTTTAAAAAGGGAATTTTATTATCATAAAGGCATTCAAATGGTTGACCTTTTTCATGCTTCAAGAGGTTGCCGTTTTAATTGTTATCCTTGTGCTGTTGCATACCTTGGAGGTCGTGAATTCAGACCGCGTCCTATCGAAAAATCAATTGAAGAATTAGAGACAATTGAAAATAACCGTATTTTTATTGTAGATAATTCTCTCGCAGGAAGCACAAAATGGGAGAAGGAACTTTTTAAAGAAATGATTCCTCTTAAAAAGAATTGGTGTAGCCATACTATTGAAGACAAACCAGAAGTTTTGGATTTAGCTGCTCAGGCAGGAGCATGGTATGTTTATCAGGCAATTTTTGATACATCAGATTATATTAAAGAACGCATTAAACGTTATCATGATTATGGTATTAGTGTTGAAGGAACTATTTTGCTGGGACTAGACGACCACACAGAATATAAAATCAAAAAATTAATAGATTTCCTTTTGGAGATTGATCTTGATTTAGCAGAGTTTACAGTGCTTACACCATTTCCTCATACCAAGGCTTATGATGACCTTATAAAACAAAATAGAATATTTAATTTGAACTGGAATGATTATAATGCAGGGAAAGTTGTTTATCAACCTAAAAATATGACTGTAGATAAATTACAGGAATTATATCATTATGCTTGGGATACATTCTATAAAGACGAAACTCAAAATCAAAAAATGTTTAGACTTATGTTGAAGGTTGCAAACAAAGAAGTTGAAAATGGAACCTACAAATCAAGATATAATGACCTAAATGCGGTAAGTTTTGGTAAAGATGTGATTAGATAATAGAATTTGCTATGATGACAGAAACCAAATATGTTGATGATATTTATGATTATAAAGGATTATGGGATGCTCCATCAAAATGTGGGCTGAAAATAATTAGAAAATCCGACGAAGTAATTGTTATTGCAACAGATTTGTATGATAAAAATCCGGGAACTTCGGTAACAGATTGTTGTGCTATGTTTGCAACAAAATTATGCGAAGAGAAAAATATAAATCATAAAGACCTCGTTTTTATTGAACATACTCCTGACCTAAAATCAAAATTATCGTTTAATAATGAAACTTTTTATAGAGTAGAATTTGATTGGAGTGATGATAAATTTTGTAATCCAAAATGGCAGTCAGTTTCAAAGAAGGAAATTAATGACTTTATTGAAATAAAATGAAAAAATTATTATTAATATTATTGTTGACCACAATTAGTATTATTTTATTTTCTCAGGGAAAGTTTAAACAAACAATCAAAGGTGTTGTTGTTGATAAACAGTCCCAAATTCCATTACCCGGAGCAACAATTATCTTGCAGAATTTTGACCCGATAGTAGGTACCATTTCTGATGCTGAAGGTCATTTTAAACTCGAAAAAATTCCTATTGGAAGAGTTGATATTCAGGTAAGCTATGTTGGTTATAAATCTTTTGTATTAAATAATTTGCTTTTAAGTTCAGGTAAAGAACTGATTTTAAGAATTGAAATAGAAGAAAGTATTACCAAGATAGGAGAGGTAGTTATTAAAGCAAATTCAAGGAAAGACCAGCCAATAAATAATATGGCTGTGATAAGTGCCCGTTCTTTTACAGTGGAAGAAACCAGTAGATATGCCGGAAGTTATGGTGACCCGGCACGTATGGCTTCAAATTATGCAGGCGTTATGACAGGTAGAGATAACCGAAATGATATTGTTATTAGAGGTAATTCGTCTATGGGAATTCTTTGGAAATTAGATGATATTGAAATTACAAATCCCAGCCATTATGCAGCTTTAGGAACTACCGGAGGTCCAATTTCTATTTTGAATAATAATCTGTTAACAAACTCTGACTTTTTAACAGGAGCTTTTCCTGCTGAATATGGAAATGCACTTGCCGGAGTTTTTGATTTAAAAATGCGAAACGGAAATAATGAAAATAGAGAGTACTGGTTGCAAACAGGATGGAATGGTTTGGAAATTGGAGCAGAAGGACCTTTTTCAAAAAAATCAAGAGCATCATACCTTGTTTCATATCGTTATTCTTTGTTAGAGCTTATTAATGCTGTAGGAATTAATTTAGATATTAATCCTAAATATCAGGATTTGAATTTTAAAATTAACATTCCTAATAAAAAAGGAAGAATCACAATATTCGGAATTGGTGGCACAAGTCAAATAAATCTTTTTGAAAAAAATAAAGACCAGGAAGATTGGTCATTTGAAAATTCGGGAGAAAATGTTGCAAATAGCTCCGATATTGGAATTTTTGCTATTTCTAACCTGTTTTTCATAAATGAGAAAACAAGGATAAAAACAAGTGTATCAGTTTTGGGTTCTGTTGTGTCATCTAAAATTGACACTTTCAGCATATCCAATATGTCTTTGTTTACAAAAGCAGGAGAAAATTCTTCGGAAATAAAATATTCTATTTCAAGCACTTTAAAGAAAAAATTTAATGTTAAGAATAATGCTGAAATAGGAATTTCCTTCGATATTTATGATTTTAACTATAGGGACAGTACTTATTTGCATAGCAAGTATGTTAAAGATACCGATGCAAAAGGAAGCATGAATTTATTAAGAGCTTTTGCTCAGTTGCAACATAAATTTTCTGATAATCTTTCATTGTTCACAGGATTAAATTATCAATTACTAACATTCAACAGTTCCCAAGTCATTGAGCCAAGATTGGGATTAAAATGGAAATTTAGTAATATTCAGTCTGTTAATTTGGGATTTGGAATGCATAGCCAATTACAGCCTCGTATGTTTTATTATATTCAGTCGCAATTGCCTGATGGCTCTTATATGCAAAGCAATAATAATTTGGATTTTTCAAAAAGCAATCATTTTGTTTTAGGATATGATTATTTGTTAAATGAAAATTTAAGACTGAAGTTTGAGAGTTATTACCAGAAATTATATGATGTTCCTGTTAAAGAAAGTTTAGAGGCATATTCATTAATAAATTCCGGAGTTGAATATTTTGTTGGAAGAGAAGACAGCCTAATAAATCAAGGAACTGGCGAAAATTATGGTGTTGAATTAACATTGGAAAAATTTTTCAGCAAAAATTATTACTATCTGATAACAATGTCATTGTTCAATTCCAAATATATGGGATACGATAAAATTGAAAGAAATACGGCTTTCAATACAAATTATTTGTTGAACGCTGTTGGCGGTTATGAATTTAAAGTAGGCAAGAAAAAAAATGGTATCCTATCGCTTGGAATAAAAGCAACATGGACAGGTGGCAGACCTTATATTCCTTTTGATGTTGAAGAAACAATAAAACAAGGAACTGAAGTTTTGGATTGGGACAATGCCTACAAAAAAAGATATGATGATTATAAAAGATTAAGTTTGCGAATAGGATTAAAAAGAAACAGAGAAAAATTTAATATTGAACTGATTTTAGATTTACAATATAGAACTAATTATACGAGTATTTATATTGAAAGAATAGATGTTGAGACAGGAGAAATTAAGAATTATCAAAAAATGGGTTTTTATCCAATGACTACTTGGAGAATTCAGTTTTAAACTGTTAGATTAATGTTCGCAAATTCAAAGCTTTTCTAAACATAAATTCCAAACAATAGGATTAAATAATTCTTTCAGTAATTATAATAGAATTGTTGAAATGGATATTATTTTATAAAAAAAACGTAAATATGTATTGGAATTAATACAAATATGTGTATATTTGTAAATGAATATTAATTCTAAAAAAAATGGAAAATACCTCCACTCCAAAAAAAACTAAATTATTAGCTGTTATTATTTCCAAAAAGTTGCATTATCTAAGCTTTTTCATAATATTAATGTTTGGTTCATTAATAATTTCTTTTGGTCAAACTTCGAATATTTGGTTTTTTGGCAATTATGCAGGAGTTAACTTAGATACTACACCTCCTTCTGTATTTACTTCAAGCATGATGAACACACCTGAGGGTTGTGCAAGTTGTTTATGTAAGTCCAGTTGTCCATGTAATCCAATCGCTCTACTTGAATATTATTCAAATGGTAAAAAGTTATGGAATGGAAATCACCAACTTATTATGCAAGATTTAAACGGAAGTATTTATTCTACGCAATCTGCCCTAATTGTCAAACATTCAAGAGCAAAGTTTACTTATGTCTTTACTACTGATGCTATGGGTGGTAGTCATGGACTACAATATACTATTTTAAAAGGCAATGTAGTTGAATCTAAAAACAATCCTTTGCTTGGTAATGCTACAGAAAGATTAACAATAGCTTTACATTGCAATCATCATGATTTTTGGATTATCACTCATGGCTGGAATTCCAATGCTTTTTATGCTTATAAACTCACTAAATATGGCTTGGAAACAACTCCAATAATTAGTTATGCAGGTAGTGTTCATAATGGAAATCTTAATAATGGTGCCGGATATTTAAAGGCATCACCAAAGAGCAATTTTCTGGCACAAGCCATCTTGGGTGCAGGCAAACTTGAAGTTTTCCGTTTTGACAATCAAAATGGTGTAGTTTTCGCTCCTATCACAATACCAAACATACCGAATCCTTATGGAGTTGAATTTTCAGAAACAGAAGATATCTTGTATGTATCATCCGCATCAGGAAGCATTTACCAGTATAAACTACATAATTACGACAGCAATAGTGTCATAATTTCTAAAAAAATAATACTTCAATCCTCAAATCTAATAGGAGCTTTACAAATAGCCAAGGATAATATAATTTATGTTTCAGTTGATAATAAATATTTTCTTGGAGCTATCACTAAACCTGACATTGATGGACTCGCATGTAATTATAATCCAAATTATATCTACCTTAAAGGAAAAAAAACAGAAGCCGGACTACCACCAAAAATACCTAAACAAAACTATCCTGAGATTGTTGCTAATGAACCATGTATTGGAGATACTTCTTTTTTTAAAATATCAAAAATACCAACTATTTTAGATTCTGTGTTCTGGGATTTTGGTGATTCTGAAACTACACTTGACACTTCAACTAGTATGAAACCTTGGTATATATATCCAAAATCCGACACTTTTGAAGTTGTTTTGTATTTATACTACTGTGGCAGCGTTGACACACTTACAGAATCTATTATGATAATTGACAAACCTAATGTAAATCTTGGTTCAGATACATCTTTCTGTGCAAATACATTTATAACTTTGTCGGGAGGTAATGGGTCAAATTTTTTATGGAGCAATGGAGATACAAGCCAAAATTTGACTGTAACTCAATCTGGAACATACTTTGTTAGGGCATCCAATAAGTGCGGAGACAGCTATGATACCATTGTAATAGAGAACATCTGGCCAGTACCATACATTTCATTACCTGCAGACAGTAATATTTGCACTGGGGATAGTATTCTTCTATTTGCCGGTGATTCCAATTACATTTATATATGGCAGAGCATCGACACATCATTGTTTTATACGGCAAAAAATGCCGGTACTTATTTTCTTACTGCTACAAATGAATACAATTGCAAAGCATCAGATAATTTTACTCTTAGCATTACGTTTCCTCCTCAAGCCAAGTTAGGAAATGATACAAATATTTGTGTCGGTTTTCCTTTTTTATTAGATGCAGGCTATGCTAATAACTATTTATGGAACAATGGTAATATTACCCAATATAATCTTATTGATGAAAGCGGGCTTGTGATTGTTGAAGTTAGTAATAAATGTGGTAATGATATCGACAGCATTAATGTTACTGTGGAAGAATGTAACCAAAAAATTTATGTCCCAAACGCATTTACACCAAATGGAGATGGAGAAAACGATTTATTCTTTCCAAAAGGTTATAGCATTGATTGGAATACATTAGAAATGTCTATATATGACAGATGGGGCGAACAAATTTATGTTACAAATGATGTAAATAAAGGTTGGGATGGCAAAATTCAGGGGAGTGATAAGCTCTGTAAACTCGGTGTTTATTCTTGGTTAATAATAGTTAATGATATATATGGAAATAAAATTAAACAAACCGGTACAGTTACTTTATTGCGATAAAAATATTTGTATTGATTCAGTGCAACCTTTTGTTTAATCTCTTGTCTTTTTATAATATCAATATGTATTTTTATTAAATTCATTTATTTAACTTTGATAAAAAAATCGCAGAATTCTTTAGTAAGTTTGAATTATAAAGAAATAAAGAATATTATTTATCCTATGTTTATTTGAGTTTAGAATTTTAATCTTTTTTAAATTTTAAAACATAAATCAAGTTTGATGTAAATTTTGTATTATCAATTATTTCTACATCCAAATTATAATTAGCTGCAAAATCTGTAATTTTAATTTCCGACACAAAGAAAAGTTTTTCATAGTTCGTTTTATTAAATCCGAAACGTGTTGAGAAAAACTCGGTATATTTTGTTCCCCAGTGTCTTTTCTTTAAATCTTTGTTTGCATCACGAATAATAATTATTCCATTTGGATTCAAATTCTCAATACAATTTTTTACAACTATTTCTTGTTGTTGTTCGGGGATATAATGTAAAACATCACTTAAAATAAATACATCGGTTTTGTCGAAAGAGAAATTTTCTACATCACCGGAAATAAACTTTATGCGTTTTTTTATTTCCTGATTATATAAGACACAATTGTTTGCAATTTCAATTTTTTTGCTATCATAATCAATGCCAATAATGTTTCTTTTATTGGAAAGAAATCCAAGCATATGAGACATAAATCCGTATCCACAACCAATATCAACAATATTTGCTTCTGCAGGAATCAGATTGTTAAATAAAGAATAATTTTTTTCTAATCGTAGTTTTATTCTCAAATACCATTCTAAAACCGGACCTTTATAAATATATTGTTTTATTAATCTGTCTTTGAAATAATCAGGTGTTTCTTCTTCAACCTTAAGTTTTTCATATTCTTTGCGGAAGAAATTTGCCATTGATTTTGCATGTAACAAATTTGTATCTCCAAATTTTCCGTCTTTAAGATTAATTCTATCAAATATTTTTATAGTAATATGACCGGTTCTCATAAAGAATTCGGTTTTGTTTAGACAATCTCCGGCACCACGAATTATTAAGGGCAATACTTCTAAATCTAATTTGTCGGCGAGATAAAAAGCTCCTTTGTGGAAACGATTCATCTTTTCTGTTTTTGACCTGCTTCCTTCAGGAAAAGCTAAAATTGAAAAACCGTCTTCAACTTTCTTTCGCAAATATTCTACACTTTTTTCATATCCATCAGCAACATGATAAAATCCAATATATCTTACAAGAAATCCAAAAAATTTGCTTTTCCATACCCAATCATTTATCAAAATAATTGTTTTTGGATGTAACATTAATAGAAGAACTAAATCAAGGTGCGACTGGTGATTGGAAACTATTATGGCTGGTTTTTTAAATGTTGATGAATTATAATTAATTAATGTCTTTTTGATAAAAATATTTTCATAAACGATTATCTTACAAAACACCATTAATATATAATGCATCATTAGTTTTTTCTTTTTCTTTTTAATAGGAATTATGAAAAATATTGGTAATAATGATGTCATAATAATACAGCCAATAAGAAAAACAATTAAGGTGTAAATTGAGATTAAAAATTTTTTTAATGTTACCGGAGAAAATCTATTTTTTCCTTTAGATAATACCAAAAATCTAAATAGTAAAGGAAGTATAGTGTAGGAAATAATTACAACAGACGAAATCCCGATAATAGAAACAAGAGCTATGGATTGTAAGGCAGGATGTTTGGCGAAAATCAATACACCAACTCCTGTAATTGTTGTTATTGCCGAAAGCAAAATTGATGTTTTGTATGTATGCAAATTCTTAATTCCTGTGTTATATTCCTGTAACAATCCTCGTATAATAAAGATGCTGTAATCAATGCCTAATCCAAAAATAAGAGTAGAAATAATTATGTTGAAAATATTGAACTTAATGCCGAAAATTCCCATTATTCCAAGTGTCCAGAGCCAGCTTATTATTATCGGTATAAAAGTTATTAATCCTAATTCTATCCTTCCAAATGCAAAAATCAAAATAAGTAAAACGATTAATAATGAAATCTTGACCAACAAACTAAAATCTTTTCTTAAAGTATCAATAAACTGAGAAACAAAATTTCCTTTATCAAGAATTGTTATATCGCTATCATTTGAAAATGCTTCATAGATTTGCTTTTTATTGTTTTTGTCAACTTTTAATAGTGTAATCACAGATGATAATTCATCTTTTTCGCTAATATAATCTTTAAAAAACAGTTCTCTGATTTTGTTGAATTTGTCAGCTTCTAATGTTTTATATTGCTTGCTAAGTAGATTATAGAATTTTTCAAAAGCATTTTCTTTAAACTTATATATTTTTCCTTCATCAATAAGATTTTGTTCTAACTGATGTCTTTTTTCAACAGTCCAATATTGATTCCACGATTCTATTCTATGTTTTTGTAATGAATCAGAAATTAGTAATGTGCTTACTGAAGTATATTTATTTATAATATTTTGATTAGCGAGATTTTCAATTTTATCTTGAATTTTTTCATTGTTTATTAAAGCCTGATTTAAGTCTTTGCCGGAGCAAGCAATAAAAATCGACTTGAGTTTATAATTGTTTATTCTGTCAAGATTTTCTTCTGCAATAGTTAGTTCATCAGAAACATAACTCATTTTTTCCATGTCTTTTTCAAAACTCACATATTTTGATGTGAAAATAAAAACGATAGAAACAACAACAATGATTGAAATAAGGAAATAGTTTTTATCAAATCTGTATGAAGTAAATTTTTCGATGAAATTTGTATTTGTAAAATCGGAATCTTTTTTTGATTTAAGTTTTCGAATTTTCAAAAGATGAGGTAAAACAATTAAAGAAAACAGTGCAGCAGTAAAAACACTAAAAGCCGTAAAAAGACCTAATTCGTGAAGCGTTTCTGATGATACAAGAAATAAACACAGGAATGCTGAGGCTGTTGTTAGGCTGCTCACAATAATTGGAAATGAAACATCTCTTATAGTATCTTTTATAGAATTTTTGTGACGGAAATGAGTAAATATATGCAAAGAATAATCAACAGTAATTCCAAGCAAGACAGCACCAATGCTTAGAGAGATTAAAGAAATTTGAGATTTTATCAAAAACAAAAGAGCAAGCGAAACTAAACTGCCGAAAATTGCAGGAAGAAATACAAAGACAAAAATTCTCAGCCGCCTGAAATAAAAACCTATAAGCAGTATTAAAATAATTAAAGCAATTGAAACAGTTAATATTATATCTTTTTTTATTCTCTTAGCATTACAGACAGAAACTGCAGTTGCACCAAAATATTCGGCTTTTACAATATTATCGTTTTTGTTGGAAATGTTTAATAATACTTCATCGAGAGCATCGATAAAATCTGCGTTTTTTGAAGTTTCGTTAACAGGATTTAAAGTTGTAATAAACAACAATAAGTTTTTCTGGTCTTTTGTGAAAATGTATCCGTTATGAATTTGGTAGTTATCATCAAATTGAAGCGATTGCAATTTCTTTAATGCAATGGCATTGATTCCTACCGGATCGTCCATAATATATTTTTTCAAAGCAAAACTTGCTGGAGAAATCAAGGTCTTATAGTTGTTTTTCATTGATGTTTTTACTGATTGCTCACTTATAAGAGAATCAATTTTTTTATAATCTTTTTCATCTAAAAAAACAGGCAGGTTATCGTAGATAATAGAATATACTTCACCGATTAAATCATCAGAAACTTTATAAAAAACTTCTTTTACAAATGGGGCAAAGTGTTCGTTCTGCAATGTGTCAACAAACTCATTTGTGAAATCAATAAGCTTGTCGGGCGAAGCAATTTCATTAGTGTCGGATAGTGAAACATTAATTATCAACTTATCGGAAAACGTGAAGTCTTGTAATGAAACATTAGTTTTATCAGAGTTTTTATTAACAGGCAACATTTTCGAAATGTTTTCTTCAAATGTTAGTTTTGACGAAAAATAAGCTGCCAATAAAGCAATAACTAATATTATTGAAATGAAAATTGCACGATGGCTTTTAAAATAATTATATAATAAAATAAAAAACTGATACATTAAATTATTGTTTTATTATTCAGGATTAAGGGTTTTTTTTCTGAAAAATTCTAAAAATGCGAAAGTAATAAGACCGAAGCAAAAAGACAGAAATAATCCAAAAATAAAGCTACCGACAATATATTGCATTAGATTATCTTTCACAAATTCAAACGTAATTCCCGAAAATTCTATAAGGTTAATACTATTATTAAAAACTATACCTCCGAAAATATAACTGAAATACAAAATAAAAGGAATCATTGGCGGGATACTTATATTAGCCGCAACAATTACAATAAATTTGTTAAGTTTAAAAACATGTGCTAAAGCAATTGCAATAATTAATTGATAGCCCCAAACTGGTGCTATTCCCATAAAAATTCCAAACATTACTGATAAAACTATTTTTATGTTTGAGTCTTTTGTATATATTAAATTTTTATAAAAAAATTCTTTTATTGTTTTTCTATTCAGGTATTTAATAAAATTAAAAGGTTTGATATAGACAATTGCTATGAACACTAAAAGTGAATTTAATAAGCTGACTCTGGCAAAATCACGGAAAGGACGAAAATGCGAAACTCTCGTTTCTTTGGGAGCATAAAAAACGCTTATAGGAATTGAAATAACTTTTATCTTTTTCCATGCTGCTTTAACAAGAACTTCAATTTCGAACTCATATTTATTCGTAAAATATTTAATGTTCTTTATCTTTTCCAAAGGGTAGAGTCTGAAACCCGATTGAGTGTCAGCTAAATTTATGCCTGTTTCAAATCTAAACCAGAAATTAGAAAATTTATGCCCGAAACTGCTCTTTGCCGGAATTCCCTCTTTATTCATATTTCTTGCTCCAACAATAATAGCTTCAGGTTCGGTATCCAGTTGAGCAATAAATGCAGGTAAATCATCAGGGAAATGTTGTCCGTCTGAGTCAATTGTAATGGCATATTTAAAACCACTTTCAAGTGCTTGTTTAAATCCTTTTCTTATGGCAAAACCTTTGCCTTGGTTTTCGGAATAATCAATAATAATTAGTGAAGAATATTTCTTTAGAAGTTTTGAAGTATCGTCAGTAGAGCCATCGTTAATAATAATAATATTATCAGTATATTTCAAAACACCAGTAATAACATTATCAATAGTTTTGCAGTTATTATAAGTAGGAATAATAACACAGCACTTTTTTTCTTGAATTTTTTTTATATAAGATTTATCCTTATTCATTTTTCATTGATAAATTCTCACTAAAGATTCCTTTAAATTTAAAGAAAATTTTCTTTTCAAACGAAATAACAACATTGAGCTGAAAAGCATCATCATCATTTTTTACCTTATAATTAACATTAAGCATTTTGTTAATCTCAGGTTTTATCATTGAAATAAATTTAATATTGCTGCCTTGGTTCAAAAATAATTTTTTGTTAAAAAGCTCCGACATTATTTCTTTAATCATCTGAATTATACACACACCGGGGACTATAGGATTTCCGGGAAAATGTCCTTTATAAATTTCATGTTCCTCATTCAGTTCAATTGAAACATTAAATTCATCAGAATTATCTTTTGAATAATCGGTATCAATAATTTTAAAGAAATTGCCTAATAACATTTTAGATTTCAATTAGTTTCAGCTTAATATTTAATTTTATATTATGATGCAAGATATTAATTTTTTCAGGATAATCATCTTTATAATCCTTTAACTCTATTGTAACTTTTTTGAAAATTCCGGAAAGGCTCTCAATTAATACTAATTTGTCTGCCTTGGTATTTATGTGATAATAATTATTTCGCTTATTCTTTTTTAATTTATACACGAGATTGTTTTCATCTTCAAGTATTTTTGCTTTACCCGAGACCATATTATTCATCAGAATTAATCTCAGGTCTTTTTCAAGAGTTTTCAGGATAGCTTTTTTATTAAGCATTTCGAGACAATAATGAACTTCAAATTCATCATCATGAAATTCAAATTCAAAAATTTTAATTCCTAATTCAGTAACTAAAACTATTTTCTTATTGTTTTCTTTTATTGATTTGACAAACAACAAACCACTAAAGTTATTATCATAAAGATCAATCTGAGTTTTAAATAGAATTTTATTGGAATCATTACCAAAAATGAACTTTATTTCATTGGGATTTAACTGTCTTTTTTCAATTTTATGTAAATTCCCATGAAATGAAATTGAACAACTGCTAAGCAGAAGAATCAAAAAACAACTAAAAAGAAAATTTTTCATCGGGTATCTTTTGGTTCAATTTTTTATTGATAAATTCCATTTTTGTATAATCTCCCGAAAGCTCAAATATTTTTAATATTGAAACCGAATAATCCACTTTGTTAAAATAAATTTCAATATTGCTCAAAAACTCTCTCATCTGTTTGGAATAAGGCGTCAATTTTACATAATAGAATTTGCTGCTTTCAAAATATTCGATTTTATAATCTTTGTCATTATTAAGGATTTCTCCCTGAACACAACCGGCAATAATATTATTAATTTCTTTAAAAACTTTATTGGATTTCATATCGTATTTGCTTTCTTTATCCTCGTCTTTAATAAAGATTTTATCATTATTAATAATTATCATATAGTCGAAAGGCTCAGTATATTGCCATCTGATTTTATTTTCTTTTTTATAATAAAAAAGACCTTTGCTGATAATTATTTCGGATAAAAAACTCAGGTTTTTTTCCTGAATAAATTTGCTTTCGATAGTGTTTGTTTTTTTTGTCATTTCTGCAAGTTTCGATTTAAAAGCAGAAATGTCTTTTATTGTTTTATATGATGATTGGGAAATAGCTGAAAAGCTGAATAAAATGAAAAAGGAAAATATAACGATATTTTTATTATTGATTTTCATAAGCATCTGTGTTTAAAAATTTATCAAGGCGAACGAATTTGTAATTATTTGATAAAGCATATTCAAAAAAACTTCTTAAAACTTTTATTATTTCAGGATTAAGGTCGTGAAACAAAATAATATCTCCCGATGAAAGTTTTCTTTTTACCTTTGCTAATATATTTTTATAATTTTTATTTTTTGTGTCTAAAGACCTTAAACTCCATCCAATTGCAGTATATTTCATTTTGTCAACTGCTTTTTTCAGTGCAGGATTTGTAACACCATAAGGAGGACGAAAAAATTTTACTTTTTTTCCTATAGTTTGATAAATAACATCTTCGGTTTTGAGCAATTCTTCTGACATTTTTTTTGATGAAAAAAAGTCAAAATAATTGGAATGAGAATAAGAATGATTTCCAACAATATGTCCTTCCATATTAATTCTTTCTAAAATTTCCTTGTTCTGTGCAATCTGCTTGCCAATGCAAAAAAAAGCAGCTTTTATTTCAAATTCTTTTAGCAAGTCAAGAATCAAAGGACTAATTTCTTTAACAGGTCCATCATCAAAAGTGATGGCAATTTCTTTGTTATTGTTTGGCTTTGAACAAATTGTTTTTATGTAAAAGTTAGAGTTAATATAAAATGAACCATAAATAAGAATCAGGATGTAAACAAAAATTAATAGTGCAAAGAATATGAAACTTATTGAGATTAAAAAAAAATTCAATAAATTTAATATCGTAAATAAAGAAAGAAAAGCAGCAGAAATTCTCGTTATTTTTAACATTCGGAAATTAAAATTAAGGAATGATTAATATTCTTGTAATGATTGTAAATTAAGATGTTTCTAATTTTTTTATTTGTTTGCTTGCCAAGTTTTATAACATCAGGAACATATTGCTTTTTGATAATATTAGCACCGAGCCACAGAGCAAAAGCTGTTGATGTATGATATTCGCCGCACAAATGTTTGTAATATGCAAAATCATTATTATTGAAATAAGATTTTTTTAAATCATAATAAATTTCATCAAATTTTGTGTTACCATTTAATCCAAAAATTATCAAATCAAGAGCATTTGCATCAATCTTTGCATCTGAAAGAAATTTAGAAATATTATCTTCAATAGCTTGATTGTTTTCTGGTTTGTAGAATGTTGAAACCGAAGATATTTTAGCATAATTACTCTCGTCTTTTTCTTTTGAAAGCGTGAAAAATGAAGCTCCTTCACCGGCAATACTTCCCCTTGTTTTATAATCTAAAAGTTTTAGATTGTTTATTGAAGGGTTTTTCCAAAGCCCTAACCTTTTTGTAATTAGGAATGAATTCTGAGTAATTTCATCTGCTCCACCGACAAGAACATTATTTGCATTGTTTTCATTTAACAACATCATGCTATCCAACAAAGCACTCTCGAAAGAAATTCCACGATGAACATAAGCATAATTATAATTATGACACTTCAGCATCAGGGCAATTTGAGCACTAATTGTATTGTGTGTTGATTGAATAAAAGGAGTAGGAGGTAAAAATGACTCCTTATTAACAATCATTGACGACAAAAATTTTTCGGTATCATCAATACAGCCTAATCCTGTTCCGGTAATTATTGCATCAGGAATTTCAATATTGGCATCATCAAGAGAAGTTTGTGCAGCATAAATCCCCATTTTTATTATCTTGCTCATTCTTCGTAATTGCATGGGCTTAATAATTTTTTTATAGTCGGGCTCAATACATTTAAGATAATCTTCCTTATACTCAACAATATCATCTAAGAAATTATCATTATCAAATGTTTTCTGCGGCGAAATGTTTCCGATACCTTTTATATAGATTTCCATATTAAATTTAGCTATCTGTTTTTATGATATTTCTTCAAGAGATTTATTATTATTTTCTGAATTAATTTTGTAAAAATAATCAAACCTTTGAAAATAACAATGCTGAGTTATTTCCTCCAAAACCAAAGGAGTTTGACAGCACATTGTTTATTTCAACGTTTTGCATCAAGTTTGTGATTGGGCAAAAACTTAGCTCTTTCATCTGTTTTGTGAAATTCAGATTGGGAAATATTGTTTGATGTTTTATTGATAACGTACTTATAACTGCTTCTATTCCACCTGTAGCACCTAAAGTATGACCTGTAAATGATTTAGTGGAACTTAATCTTGGTATTTTTTTATCAAAAATTCTCTCAATTGCTTTTCCTTCCGAAAGGTCGTTATTAATTGTGCCGGTTCCGTGGGCATTAATATAATCAATTTCATCAATTGAAAGCTGACTCATGTCAATAGCTCCTTTCATTGCTAAATATGCTCCATAGCCATCGGGTGAAGAAGCGGTTTGATGAAAAGCATCGCAAGAATTGTTATAACCGGTTAATTCGCAAAGTATTTCTTTTTTATCTAAACTAACAGATTCTTCAGATTCTAAAATAATATAACCGGCGCCTTCACCAATTGTAAGTCCATTTCTGGTATCATCGAAGGGTTTGCAAATATCTTTGTCAAGTATCATCAAAGTGTTAAATCCGTTCAAAGTGAATTTAGTTAATGAATCGGTGCCACCACAAACTACTCTGTCGAGAATACCATTTTTAATTAATCTTGCTCCAAACATTATTGAATTAGCCGATGATGAACAAGCTGTGCTAATAGTTGTGATGTAATCCTTTACGCCAAGATAATCTGCGATTTTTTCGGTACTTTCTCCGCAATCGTGAGTAACAACATCAATTAATTTTCCGGCTTTATTATCATTGATAAATTCCTTGTAGAAATTTTCGCTTTTATCCATACCTCCAACAGAAGTGGCTGAAACAAGTCCTGTTCTTTTCTCAGAAACTTTAGTAATTCCTGAATTTTCCAGAGCTTCTTTTGCTGCGAGTATTCCTAATAAAGCAGTTCTTGTATAATCTTTTTTTCCTGTTAGTCCTGATATTTCTAATAATTCGGAATTTGATAGTTTTACTTCCGCAACAGGAATTTCATTTTTGTAAATAGAATCTAAGAAGGATGCAAAACCAATACCGGATTTTGAAAGCTTCAGTGAATTCAATACTTCGGCAGTGTTATTTCCAATGGCAGAAACAATGCCTATTCCCGTTACAAAAACTTTTTTTGACATTTATTTGTTCTCCATAATATATTCAGCCATTGTTCTCACTGAATGTAATATTTTCTTACCGTCTTCGGCTTCAATTATTTTTAATCCGTAATTTTTTTCTAATAAAACTATTAGTTCAAGAGCATCAATTGAATCTATTCCTAATCCCTCAATAAAAAGTGGGGCATCAGTATCAATATCATTAATATCCATCTCTTCAAGATTTAACACCTCGATTATTTCTTTTTTTAATTTAATAATTAATTCTTCCATTTATTTTTATTTTATTTTGTTCATTTTAGCTTGCCTGCCGAATCTTTAGCTTAGGCAGGTCATTCAAATCATTTTAGTTAATATCAAATAACTCTCTAATATTTTTCGGTTCAAAATTAATGTTTTTATTGTTTTTATTATGATTCTTTTCCACTAAAAAAAGTAAAGATTCAAATTTGTCATTTTCAAAATCAACCCATCCGCAAATACAACTCTCAATTTTTGATTTATAAATTAAATCTTTTATATAATTATAGTTAAAGTCAGGGTTGAATTTTTCAGAGATTAAAAAAGTACCTTCTCCTTGAATTTTGTTACGAATACAGATTTCGCCTATAACAATATTCGGGAGAGTGTAAACAAAAACCGATGGGCTTGGGAAATAATTTGCTTTATCTTTTATAGTGTCATTATATTTAATATCAGTATCAATTGAAGAACCGGAATTTGAAATTATTATTCCTATTTCATCATTTTTGTATGAATTTAAAAAATCGTTTTGCTGTAATAAAAGCTCAGTAGTAATAAAACCTAATTTGCTCAGATTATCCATCTTGAAAAATTTTTGATAACTGATTTTATAATTTCTATAAACGGCTCTTATAAAATCCGGAAAACTTGCATCGCTATCAATAGAAAAATCATTTTTGCCATCAATGATTACTTTGTTTTGGCGTATAATGCAATGTTTTGTAATTATTAAATTTTCTGAACACATATTATCAAAAGCTTAGTTTTTCTGTAATTATTAATTCTTTTTCAATTTGCTAATAAGAATAAACCCATGTTGATTGCCGGAATAATGATTATAAATTAAGATATTTTTTATTTCCGATTTTGGTTTTTTATAAATTGCTTCATTAGGTATTTTTTGTCCCTGAAGAATGTGAACAGATAACCATGTAGCAAATGCTGAAGCAGTAGGGTATTCCCCGACTAAATTTTTAAAAGTAAAAACTCCGGAATTCTTGAATAATTTTTCGCTCAGATTATGGTACCAAAAGTCTGTTCTGTTGTCGCCATTCAAACCTAATACAATTGCATCAATATCTGTTTCTGATAAATTGTTTCTACCAAGAAAATGTTTTGCTTTTTCAATAATTTCGGTTTCTGTTGGGTAACAAATTTGGTCAACATCTTTAATTTCAACAAAAGAATTTGATGGTGAAGATTCCAATACAAACATAGTTGAACCTTCTCCACATACTGTTCCTTTTGTATTAGAATTTAACAACGAACCGGAATCAATTTCTGTTTCTTTAAATAGCCCTGCGAGATAATCAATGTTATAATTATAATCTGAAATTTCTTCAACATTTCCTACAAGTAATGATTTAACATGTTTTTCTTCAAACAGAAGTTTTGCATCTAATAACGAGCTTTCAAAAGCCAAACCTTTATGAGCATGAGTTGTGTTATATCCTTTATTAGTACTCATAAGGGCAAGATGACCGGCAACTGAATTTGGTATGCTTTGAACAAAATTCGTTGGAGTTAAGCTTCCTTCATCATAAGAAATTATTTGATTCAAAAATTTTATGCAATCTTCAAGACCACCGTTAGCAGTTCCAATAATTATTCCTCCTAAATCAGGGTGTTTTTTCATTAATGGCAAACCTGCTCCTATTCCCATTCTTACTGCTTTACCCATTCTTCTGAGAAGTTTCAAAGGAATCATGTTTTTATAATCAGGTTCAATTGCCAAATATCTGTTACCTGAATAAAACTTTATCTCATTTTCAAAAATTTTATTGTTGAAAGTAAATTGTGGCGATATGCTTGAAATATCTCTGATAAACATTGTTGTTCCTTCTTTTATTTTAGTCATTCAATAGTTATTCAATTGTCATTCAGTTGTCATTCAATTGTCATTTGTAATTTCAGTCATTTATAATTTCAGTCATTTACAATTTCAGTCATTTATAATTTTAGTCATTTTTAGCATTTAGATAAAATTAACGAAGTACAATTACCTCCAAACCCAAAGGAATTGGATAATACATAATTAATATCTATTCCGGTTTCATGTTTTTCAATCGGAGCCAAATTAAATTTTGAAATAGGAGTATTAATATTTAAACTCTGATATAACTCATTATTATTTATGCTCAAGATGCTAAAAATAGCTTCAATGGCACCTGCTGCTCCAAGTGTATGCCCTGTATAAGATTTTGTTGAATTAAAAGGAGGAACTTTGTTAAATATTTTTGAAAGTCCAAAAAGTTCAACGAAATCATTATTTCTGGTTCCAGTTCCGTGAGCATTTATATAATCAATTTTATTTGGTGCAAGTTTTGCCGATTCCAAAGCCTGAGATATTGAACTAATAACTCCGACAGCATCATCCGAAATTGTTGAAGTGTGGAAAGCATCATTTGCATTTCCATATCCTAAAACCTGCGCATAAGTTTTTTTGTTAGCAACAACTTCCTCAGATTCTAAAACCAGATAAGCTGCTCCTTCACCAAGAGTAAGTCCGCAACGATTTTCGTCAAAAGGTTTGCAGGGAGATTCCGAAAGAATTTTTAAAGCATTAAAACCATTTACTGTATATTTTGCTAAGCTGTCGGCTCCGCCAACAATAGCTCTTTTCACACGACCTGATTTTATTAATCTTGTGCCTAACATAATAGCATTTGCAGAAGAAGAACAAGCTGTGTTAATTGTGTCGGTAAAACCTTTAATTTGATATTTTTTTGTTAATCTTAATGTATGAGCACTGCAACCGTAGGAGTTCAAGAATTCCGAAGATTGGGATTTTAAATTAGCGTCTTCATATAATTGGTCAGTTAGGCACATTCCACCAATAGTGCTTGATGATATCAGAGCTGTGTCAAATGAAGAAATTTCTTGTTTTGAAAGCTTTGCATCATTAATAGCTTCTTCAAAAGCTTTGAAAGCAAATAAATCAGTACGCGTTAGTCCTTTTTCTTCTGATAATCCTAATTGCTCTTGAAGTGTTTTAGTGCTAATATTTACTTCTCCAAAAGAAAAGGAAGAAGCATATTTTGACTGAAAGTATTTAGGTTTATCAATGCCTGAATTACTATTTCTTAAACTTTCTAAATTTTTATTCAAATCTTTTCCAATGGAAGAAATTACTCCCATTCCTGTAACAAAAACTCTGTTCATAAATTTAGAATTCTTTTAAGTTTAGAAAGTCCGCAAAAGCGGACTAATAATTATGTTATTTATTTCTTATTAAATGCTGATATAGTGCAATCCTTTTTATTATGCTTTAAGTTCCTCTCCTCTTTTTTTATATATGTCAATTACATAATCAGCCATTGAATTAACGTCTATCATAACTGTTCTTCCTTCGGCTGTACTATTTATTTTAATGTCGTATTCTCTCTCAAGTAAAATGATTAATTCTAAAGAATCAATTGAATCTAATTCAAGACTTCCTCCAAATAAAGGTTCATCATCTTTAATATCATCAGGATTAATATCTAACAAATTCAGATATTTTATAATTTGTTCCTTTAGTTTATGTTTAAATTTTTCTAAATCCATATATTAAAATTTCTAATTAATCTAATTGCAAAGTTAAATATTAAACTCATATAATCTTTTCGACTTTTAACTTAAAGTATGTTATTAATTGGCAAAATACAATAAAAATAGATAAAGGCAATATTATTTTAAATAACTCACTCCAAACTCCACCTTTCAAAAATAAAATATAAAAGCCTTCGAGACACCAATGTAAAGGAGAAAAATTGCTGATAAGTTTCAAATATTCAGGTAGAATAAATATAGGAACCCAAATTCCTCCAAGTACAGCAAAAATAATAATTGATACAGCCCCAAAGCCATTTGCTTGTTCTTGAGTTTTTGCAAGTGAACCAATTAACAGTGCATAACTTACAGCAGATAAACCGCTGATTAAAACTATAATAAATAAAGCAAAAATATTTGATGGTAAAACCAATTGAGGCAAATTCATTAGAGGGAACAAAAATATTCCAACTGAAAATATTACGACTACTTGTAAAATCGCTGCTAACAAATAGATTAACATTTTGCTTGATAGAACTAGAGCAAAACTCACAGGTAAAGTCTTTAATCTTATAAAACTCCCATTACTTCTTTCTTTCACAATATTATTGCCAAGAGAAACCACCATGAAAAACATGGCAAAAATTGTCCAGGCAGGAACATTGTGTTGTGTTGAATTAGGAATTATTTTGTTGTCAGAGCTTGTTGCTGATATTATGTTTATATTAATTTTATTTGATTTTATTATTTCTTCTAATCTTACAGGCATTTTTTTAAATCCCATTCCCTGGCAGAAATTTTCCACCATCATAGAACTTTCAATAGCATTTAGAAAAGAATAAATAACATTTACTATTGTATAATAATAACTTTCCTGAAGAACAGGGTCGTGATAAAAGTTTAGAGAAGGAAGCTTTATATCGTTATTAATCTCAGAACTGTCTTTTAGTCCCAATTCTTCAATCATTATGTTGCTTACCTGATTTGTTTTATCATCTAATTGCGATGAAAATTCGGGAGTAATATAAAGAGCAGTTAATTTATCTTGGTTTAATAATTCCTTTTTAATTTTATTTTTTGGTATGTCATTATTTTGTTCAACATCGAAAAAGCCTGATTCTTTTAATAATTTAATTAGTTTTTCACCATGTATTCCTTTGTCATGATTAATAATTAATATTGAAATTTTATTTTCTTTTGCTAATTTGAAAGCACTGTCTTGGATAATCGTAATAATAACAACCAGTAATAAAGGCATAATAAACATGAAAGCTATTCCAACTTTATCGTTAATTAGCAGGTATATTTCTTTCTTTATTGAAGACCAAAATTTATACATAGTCGCGATATTCCTCTCCTGTTAAATTTATAAATAAAGATTCTAAACTTGGTGCTTTGTGAAGATTTAGGAGATTTTTCATATCGTCGCATGCTATTAATTTCCCATTATCCAATAATGCGATAGACTTGCAAAACTCTTCGGCTTCAGTCATGTGATGAGAAGTGTAAACAATTGTTGTTCCTTCTCTATTTATTTTATTAAGAAATTCAATAATTGCATTTTTGCTTTGAACATCAACACCAACAGTTGGTTCATCTAAAAACAAAATTGTAGGCTCATGGATTATCCCAATTGCCAGATTAATTCTTCTTTTCATACCGCTCGAAAAGATTTGAACTTTTTTGTCTGATACTTTTGAAAGTCCTAATAAATGTAATAATTTTTCAGAACGCGATTTTATTTCCTTTTTTGAGAGATTATATAAAGCTCCAAAATATTCTAAATTTTGATTAGGAGTTAATTCTTGATAAAAAGCATATTCCTGTGGTACGAATCCAATTTTTTTTCTGAAAGTTTTCAGGTTTATCTCTTTATCTTTATCAAAATATTTTATGTTTCCCCCGTTTGATGAAATAATCCCACAAATTATTGAAATTAATGTAGTCTTTCCTGCACCATTAGGACCTAAAATGCCAAATTTATCCCCTGAATGAATTGTAAGATTAATATTTTTCAAACTATCTTCTTCAGATGATTTATATCTTTTTGTAAGATTATTTATTTCAATACAAACTTTAGATGTCATTTATTGAATTTTAGCTTTGAAAGTTTATTAAAAGCAACTTTTTCGGTTTTGCTTATTTCTAACAATATATCAGCAGTTTCTTCAAAATCTTTTTGTTCACCAAGTCTGCCTTTATAGATTCCTGCCATTTGAACTGCAGCAGAACGCCATAAATCTCCGGCTTTTGTAAAATCTTCGGAAATGCCAACTAACTTATCTTCTTTCAAATAATTAGCAGCTTGTTCGAGAAATGCTGCATAAATATATCTGAATCCACCACCACCGGTTCCAATTTCTTCTTGCATCCTAACAATCTGACCCAAGTAAAAACTTGCTTTTCTTGTGCCAAGTTTCTCTCGCCATTTACGGATTTGATTAGAAGTATATTTTATTCCTCTTACGCCAGCAATATATCCCGGGATATGAAGCATATCACGAACATTTCTTTTAATCCCTTTGATTATTCCTTTTTCTAAAAGTTTTATGTCGGGATTGCCAACATTTTCGGGATAGTAAATATGTCCTTTGGGGGCGTAAATACCTTGAGTAAATCTTGCTTTTTCTAATTCTTTAGCTGATAAAGTGGTAACCTTTTCCATTATAGGGTCGCTAATAAAATAATCGTCATTATCCTTACCATAGACTATTATATTATGAGCGTTGAAATGAAATCGGTATTCAACAGGGAAGTAGGCTAAATGAAAAGCTCCAACCTGACAAGCAACAGGAATTCCTTCGGATAATTTAAAATCAAGAAAGTCCATGGCAACTTTATGGTCTTTGAATTTTTTGCTTTTAACATCAATTCCTAAGGATTTACAGGTTCTTTTAAAAACTGCTCCCGGCATTGTTCGAAAAGCGATAGCAGGACCATTATTCAATTTCATAAAAGGAATATGAATATAAAAAAGCCCTGACCCAATGCCAAAAGCAAGAGGTTCGTTCATATAATCAATGCCATGATATTTAAGCAAACTTGTTGTAATTCCATTTTCGCAATGAGCTGTCTGTATATGATTAAAATCTTTGAGCATTTTATCCTTTATAATTTTTTAATTCATCAATACTAATGTTAAAATTGCTAGCATAAATGCTTAGTTTTTTATCACTCAGCTTATTGAAAATGTTAGGCTTTATATGTCTTTTTACTGAAAATTTTCTAAATCCTGTGTATCCTGATAATATTGAAATGGTCATAAGATTAAGCTCCATAAAATAATAAATTGGACTTTTCCTGCCTTCTTTTACTGCTTTTTTTGCATCTTCTATTCTTAGATTTACTTCATCCCATGCATTGTCCAGAGCTTCTTTTTTTATATCCCAACCAGTACTAAGACCAGTTTCATATTTATTGTTTTTGTTTTTAACATAATATAGTTCACGAGTAAAATTATCTAAAGCACTTTTGTCTTGAGGGATATCTTCTTTTTTCATCTAACAAACAGTTAACAAACTAAATACATACGAAAACCTTGAGCTTTCTGGTACTGCTAACAAAATCTTCTGACCTTTTTTTAGTTTCCCACTATTGAATAATTCTTCAAGCATTATGTAAATAGAACTTGCACCAACATTTCCAATTGTACGAAGATTAGTAAACCATTTTTCTTTTGGAATGCCAATGCCGTTAGTTTCTAATATATCTGCTATTTTATCTTCAAAGAAGCAACTTGATGTATGAGGAAGAAAATGGTCAACAATATCAATATTTTGATTTTTTTCATCAAGTATGTCTTTTAATTTATCGAATCCAAGTTTAACAATATTTTCACTAAGCAATTTAATATCTTGTTTCATGCTAAATATTGAATTAGAAATTATTTCATTTGGAGAAAAATCTTTATAGCTTTTCAATTTTCCATCAGCTAATTTATCGGCACCTATATACAAACAACTTTCTTTGGAATTTGCGAAAGAACATGCTTCAATCCAATCAATTTTTAAAGAAATTCCATCAGGATTTTGTTTGTTTTCCAAAAGAAATGCACCTGCACCATCAGAAAGCATCCATCTTAGGAAATCTTTTTTAAAAGCTATGTAAGGATTTTCTTCAAGTTCAATTAATTGTTTAACCTCTTCTTCATATTGATCTGCTCTTAATAGTGGAGATAATCTTTCGGAAGCTGAAGAAACAGCTTTGTTTTTTTCTCCTAATTTCACAGACATAAAAGCATATTTGAAAGCATGCATTGCTGAACAGCAAACACCTGCAAGCGAAACTACTTCAACGTTTTTAGTTTCTGGCAAACATCCGTGAACCATAACGCCATGGGATGGCATCATTTGGTCGGGGCTTGAAGTTCCACAGCTTAAAAGGTCAATGTCTTTAATTTCTTCTGGATTGTTCTCGAATAATTTTTTGATTGCCAAAGAAGCCATCTCAGAATTTGTGTGAGTTGCTTTACCTTCTTTATCTATAGCGTAATAACGGCTTTTTATACCATTATTTCTAAGAACAATTTTTTTGGATTTAGAAGGGGTTTTATTAATTAGTCCTAGATGCAGTTCCATTTCATCATTAGAAACAGATTTATTAGGTAAAAACTTAGATATTCTTGTTATATATACGTTTGTCATTTTTTTTACTATTAACGCTGCAAAAATAGTATTTTTTCCTATTTATTGCATTAATAGTAAATGGTTTTATAAATAAATTGAAAAAGAATAAAACAATAGGAGCAACTATGAATAAAGCTATTAATAAATAATACTTAAAAAGTTTAATCCAAAAAGCTCTTTTCTTACTATTTGAATCTTTTTTTATGATAATATTTGCCCAAATTCTAAATAGTTTTTTTGCTCTTTCTTCTATAAAAAGAATATTAGTTTTTATATTTATTAATTTTAAATCTAAAATTTTATTTTGGAGTAAATTATAAGAGTCGGTTTGAAATTCTTGAAATGCAATTTCTCCAAATTTCGAAGCATCTTTAATATCTTTTTCACTGACACCCGGGCATGGGAAGATATTTAAAAACTTATCCTTTTTTCCCGTAAGCATCCAATATAAAATAGTAATGGCACTGCTTAGGTTTGAATTTTTATCAAGAAAAGGAATGTTTGCAACTAATTTTCCACCTGCATTATGAATAAATTTTTTAATGCTTTCTTGTGAATTAATCCACATATTTCTTGAACCAATAATTGTAATAACAGGTTTTCCTTTAAGAAGAGAAGCGAGCTTTTCATCTTTAAAAAAAGCAGTTGTGGGAAGGGAGGGAGACAAGTACCAGGGTTGGTAGCCAATTATGAATAGGTCGTAATTTTCAGATTTTAAATTTAAGGGTTCTAATTCAATTTTTTTTTCTAATACTGATTCGGGCATTACATCAAAGAATTCCTGACTTGTCCATGGGAAAGGAAAAGGTTTTTTTGGGTGAATAATAACTCTTTCAATTTGCTTTTCAGGAAAAGGAAGAAGAAAATTATCAATGATTTCGTTCAATTGCCCCGACTGAGAATAATTTATTGCTAAAATTTTTTTCATTTAATATTTACAATTCAGATGTTTTTAATATTTCAGATTTTTTTGAGTATTCCATTATTATACTTTTCATTTCTTTATCAAGAATATTATATTTCTTTATTATAATTTCCTTGTCTTTTTGAATGTCTTGATAATAATTTAAAAACTTAGGTGCATTCTCCTGAATTGAAAGTCTAAGAAATCTGTACTCTACATTTTTGGGAAATTTATCTATTTCCGATTCTAAAGTTTGCATACCTTTTTTAAAAAAATCTAATTTTTGAAGAGGTGTTTTTAATAGAGCTGATTTTCTCATGAAAAGAGCTCCCTTATATGCTCTGAATAAAGAACTGGGTTTTTTGTTTTCCAATTTTGATAACATGGAATTAACTTCTTCCAAAGAAGAACTTGCAAAAGCATCATAAAATTCTTTTTTATTGAAAGAGTCATTTATAAAAGAAAGATTAAAAATTGCTATAAAAAATAATATTTTAATTTTTAAGTTCATTATATATTTCTAGTGAAAGAATTTATGTATTGAGCACGAAATTATAAAAATTTCAAGGAAGTTTAGCAAATATTATTCCAGCATTGCAACCTCCAAAGCCTGAAGCAATTTTCAGGCAATTATTAATATTAGCTTTTTCAAGCTTGTTTATAATATTAATATTTTTTGATACTCCGGAATTTTTAAAACCTTTGGTATTATATAGAAGATTTTCTTTCATGGAACTAATTGTTGCTATTGATTCAATAATACCTGCTGCTCCGAGAGTGTGACCCCAATAACCTTTTAAACTATTTACCGGAACATTCTCCAACCCTGTTCTTGAAATTGCTATTGATTCCATTTCGTCATTATAAACTGTGCCTGTTCCGTGGGCAGAAATATAATCAATGTTTTCAACGGATAAAGATTTAGCTTCTTTTAATGCATTATTAATTGAAATATACAATCCTTCACCTGTTCGAGATGGACCGGAAATATGATTTGCATCATTGCTTGACGAACTACCGGCAACAATAATTTTATCAGAACCAGAAATTTGTTGAGGATTAGAAGTTAGAATCATTGTTCCAAAACCTTCGCCAAGCGATAAACCATCTCTGGAAACGTCAAAAGGTTTGCAAGGAGTTGTGCTTAGCGATTTGAAAGACTGAAATCCAGAAACAACAAATCCTGATAAAATATCTCCACCGGCTACTATAACATTTTCATACTGCCCTGATTGAATTAATCTGCTGCCCATTATTATTCCCAACAGTCCCGAAATACATGCATTGGAAACAATAAGTGGGGTGTTAGGATTTTTAAAATATTCTTGTAATAATTTTGCAGTATTCCATAAATATACTTTTTTATAATCAAAACTATTCTTATTTTTTTCTTCTAAAATATCAATGTTTCCTTTGGTTGTTGAAACAATAAAAAGAGTTTTTTTGTTTTTAACATCAATATTTGATTTTTTTAAGGTATCCGAAATTGATAAGATAGCCATTTGTTCAAATCTTGTGAAGTTGTCAGGATTATCAATTTTATTAAAATCAGAATGCAATCTTTCAGAATCTACCAATGATGCATGAAATGGATGGGGAGAAAAATAGCTGTCGTTTATAAGCTTTATTCCTGTTGTGTTATTTTTGATATTACTGATATTTTCTTGGGTAGTAAATCCAAGAGAAGAAATGATATTATCAGCAGAAATGTAAACTTTTGTCATTTTAAAAATTTATTTAATAAATCCCCACTTTATTTTCCATTTTTCAAAGAAAGGAGGGGTAGTTAGAATAAGCACTTTGTTTAAATCCAAAAATGCCTGGACACTAGTTCCTGTAGCAACAATTTCCATATTTGAGCTTCTGTAAATAATAAATTCAAAAATCAATTTGGCAGCTTCGGAGTTGATATATTTTGTTTCAATAATTGCTTTTTCTCCATATAATAATGGTTTTTTAAAGTCGCATTTTATTTTTACTATAGGTGTTAGAATTCCGTTTTTATGAAAATCGAGATAATTAACTTTGTATTTATTTCCGAATGCTTCTCTTCCATCTTCGAAATATTGTATATAATTTCCATGCCAGACTACATTCATTGAATCAATATCACTGAATCTGACAGCTATTTCTGTTTTTGTTGAGAGAGCTTTATTTTCCATTTTTAATTAAAGATTGTTTGTGATTTTTTGATTCTTATTTTTCTAAAAATACTTTCATTTCGCATTCTGCAGCAACTTTGTCATTACATTTTACTTTTCCTGAAATTATTTTTGTTCCGAGAATTTCGTTTTCAATAATTATTTCAGTTATTATCTTTGAATTGATTGGTGGCAAAAAATAGATTTTCAAATTTTTTATAGCTCCAATATATCCAATTAATACATCAGCATTTTCTTTTTTTGCACAATATCCTTGTTGAGCAGCTGCTGTTTGTGCAATATTTTCTATTAGACCGGGTTCACAAAAAACGCCATTTTCACAAAAAACATTATCTTCTTTAATCGTCAATGATGTTACAGTTCTTCTGTCGTCTGAAAAGACAAGTTCCTCAACCATGTTCATAGGTGGTTTTTGAGGTATTAGTTCAATAATGTTTAAATCTTCAGGTTTTAATATATCAGATACTCCCATAATGGTCCTTTTTTATTTTTCAATCTCATTTTATTCAAAGTATCAGTCATGTCTTCGTCAGGAAAAACCCATCTTTTTCTGGTTTTTTTGGCTTTTTCTTTTAGTGTCGAAATATCAAAATCATCAGAAACATAATATTTAGGTTTTAACAAATTATCATCTTTATCAATCTTATTTTCTCTAATTGCGATATCATATAATTCCGTTCCTGGATATATTCTCATTCCAATAAAAGGGAAAAAGACTGAGCGATTAATTTTCTTTGAATTTTCGAATGTTTCATTTAATGATTTTTCTGTTTCGCCATATCCTCCGAGTATCAGAAAATGAGCAAAGTCAATTTCTAATTTATTGCAAAGAGCAGATTTTTTTATAATTTCTGAGACAGTAAAAGGCTTTCTATAAGTTTTCAAAGTGGTATCACTAAATGATTCTGTGCCAAATTCAATATGTGTTAAGCCTGCTTTTTTTAGTATTGTTAAAAGTTTTTCATCTAAGTTGTGCAGGTTGAAATATGCTCCCCATTTAACTCCAATTTTGCTTTTGATAATTTTTTCAGCCAACTCATAATTGAAATCATTGTTAATATTAAAAACAGAATCAGTAAAAAAAACATAATCAATTCCTTTATTAAAATAAATGTCTGAAAGAGTTTCGACAATTTTATCAGAATCTAATAATCTTACTTTGCTGCCTTCAATCAAAGGGTAGGTGCAATAAATACAATGATAAGGACATCCCCGCTTTGTTTGAATATTTAGCATTCCGCTGGTTTTCCAATAATAATCTATGAAATTTTCTTCAAAGTCAAAATCGATATTTTTAAAATAATTATTTTTTTCATTGAAAATTATTTTGTCATTTTCAGAATATACCAAACCTTCGATTTTTCTATAATCAGAATTATTGTCCAAAGAACAAACTAGTTTATAAATACTTTCTTCGCCTTCACCATATATTCCAAAATCAGGTTTCAAATATTCAAATAATTTTTCGGGGAAAATTGAAAATCCTGAGCCACCGATTATTATTTTTGAAGAGCTATGTTTTTTAATTTTATCAATTATATTCTTATACTCACCAATAAAACTTTCTTTGTTATAAATATTTACGTCATCAATGTTACGCAAAGAAATTCCAATATAATCAGCTTCGTTTGTTTTTAATCTTTCTATTAAATCATCAACATTTTTTTGAACCATGTCAAAAATTTCGATCTCGTAATCAGGCAATTTTTTTTGCAGATAAGAAGATATATAAGACAATCCTAAAGGATAAACCGGATAAGGTACCGTATATTGATTGGCTGAGATTAGTAATATTTTTTTCTTTTTCATTTCGCTTAAATAATTGTCTGAATTAAAGCATTGCAATATTAGTAAATTTTCAAACAGAGTTTTAAATAAAGGGGAAAAGAGTTTTAATTAATCAATTAATTTCTTTTTCAATGTAAACAGTTGATGTTTTATCATCGTGAGAAATATTAAATCCACGCTTTTCGAATAATGTAATCATCCTATGGTTATCAGATGTTGTCTGAGCCACAATTTTTTTTAATCCCCATTTTTTTGATATTTCCATGCAATAATTAGTAAGATGATTGCCAAGTTCTTTATTCTGCCATTTGTCTGTGATAAGAATTGCGTATTCTACTGTTTCATGTTCTATGTCGGCTATAAGTCTGCCAACTCCAATTAGTTTCTTTTTTCCATCTTCAATAATTTCGGCAACAATAGCAATTTCGCGATCGTAATCAATATAGCAATATCTGACGGCAACTTCATGAAAAGACCATTTGAAAAAATAATTAAAACGAGAATAAAGTGATTCTTTAGAACAACTCTCTAATAAATCAAACCACATTGGTTCGTCTTCAGGTTTGATAGGACGGAAAATTACATCTTTTCCATCAATAGTTAATGGTTTAGAAATATATTCTTCGGGATATGGAACGATTGACAAATGAGAATATTTCTCAACTTCTACATCAGGCATAGATTTATCTACGACAATTCTGGCATCGAGTGCAATAATTTTGTTACTCGAAACAAGAAGTGGATTAATATCTAATTCTTTGATTTTAGAATGCTCGGCAGCAAGATAAGATAATCTTATAATTACTTCAATAAGTTTATCCAAATTAACCGGTTTGCTACCTCTGTATCCATTTAGCAAAGGCCATATTTTTAGTTCTTCAAGCATTCTTCGAGCTAATCTTTCATTAAGTGGAGGAAAACCAAGAGAACGGTCTGCAAAAAGTTCAGCAGTTACTCCGCCGGCTCCAACTAAAATTACAGTTCCAAAAACATTATCTTTTTTTATTCCAAGGATAAGCTCAATTGAATCAGAAAATTCTATCATTGGTTGAACAGTAACACCCTCGATTGTTGCTTCCGGAATTTTTGCAGAAACTTTTTTGAGCATTGTGCTGTAAGCTTTTTCAGCTTCATCATCATTTTGAATATTTAAAATTACACCTCCAACATCTGATTTATGTGTTATGTCAGGAGAATGAATTTTGAAAACTACAGGATAACCAATATCATTTGAAATTGATTTTATTTCTTTAACATTTTTTGCAGTTTGTGGAATTGACACAGGAATGCCATAAGTTTTTAATAATTTTTTAGATTTTTCTTCAGAAAGAATTGATGAGTTGTCTTTCATAATTTCATCAAATTCTTTATGAATTTCTTTTTTGTTTAATGAAAATTCTACCGGAATATTTTTTGGTGTTTCATATAAAATTTTCAGATTTTGTGCATAAGTAACAAGAGTCATAAATGACCTAATGGCTTGCTCTGGAGTTTGGAATGAAGCAATATTATATTCATTCAATATTCTTACTCCTTCTTTCATATAAAAACCACCTAACCACGAAGCAAGTATTGGTTTAGATGTTGTTTTTTGTAATTCTCCAATTGCTCTTGCCGCAGAATCAATTTTAGTCATTGCCTGAGGAGTCAGAATCACCAATATTGCATCCACATTTTTATCTTCAAGAACAATTTTTGTTGCTTTGACAAGTCTTTTATAACGGTCGTCGCCAATTACATCAACAGGATTTCTGTGAGACCACATAGGAGGAAGATTCTCGTTAAGCTTTTCCATTGTCTCATCAGATAATTCTGCGAGTTTTCCGTTAGCAGCAATTAATGCATCGGTAGCCATAACGCCGGGACCGCCGGCATTTGTTACAATTCCTAATCTGCTGCCCTGTGGGATTTTATTTCTGCCAATCAAAGCAGCACAATCGAAAATTTCTCCAATATCATAAACCCTTGTAATTGCTGTACGCTGGAAAATAGCATCATAAATATCATCTTCGGCGGCAAGAGCTCCTGTGTGAGAAGCAGCCACTGCTGCTGATTCGGGGAATCTTCCTGCTTTATAAACAATAATTGGTTTGCTAAGTGCAAAAGCTCGGGAAGTAGAAATAAATTTCCTTGCATTGATTATTGATTCAATATAAAGAATAATAGAATTGGTAGTGTTATCAATACCCAAATAATCAATCAAGTCTCCAAAATCAACATCAATAGTATTTCCTAAAGAAATGAAAATAGAAAATCCTATTTTTTCTTCTCTTGCCCAATCCAAAACAGAAGTACAAAGAGCTCCTGATTGTGATATGAAAGCAATGTTTCCTTTGTAAGGAAGTATGGGAGCAAAACTTAAATTTAAATTTAGGGAAGGAACAATAATTCCAAGACAATTAGGTCCTATAATTCTCATTCCTAAATATTGTTTTTTTATTTCTTTTATTTCTTCTTCTAATTTCAGTCCCTCTTCACCAATTTCCTTAAAACCAGCAGACATAATAATTATCCCATTGATTTTTGCTTCACCACATTTTCTTATCCAAGAGGGAACTTGTTCTGCAGCAGTACAGATTACTGCAAGGTCAGGTTTTCTGGGAAGACTTTGAAGATTTGGAAAGCACGATATTCCCATGACTGCTTCGCTGGTTTCATTAATTGGATAAACAACACCTTTAAAACCGCTGCCAACAAGATTTGACAAAACTTTTCCGCTTACACTGTTGGGATTTATTGAAACTCCTATTAAAGCAATTCTTGTTGGTTTGAAAATACAATCCAGATTATGAACATTCATTTAAATACTATATTTATTATTATCTAAAAATTTGATTGATAAAATGATTTATTTTATCATGTTGCAAAGATAGATATTTTTCACTTGAGGGTCTTTCAAAATCGTTAGAAATTGTATGTTTTTTACAGTCTTAAATATTTTTTCCTAAACAATAGTTAACAATACTTTCAACATGAATAGCAGTTGTATTAAGAAAAGGGATGTTAAAATTTTCTTATTTTTTTTGAAAAGCACCAATTATTAATTTTAATAATCAATTGTATATTCATGACCTATTCTACCGAAAAGATCAATTTTTTTCATAGAAAATTTATTTTAATTGGCTTAATTTATTTGTTTTGGTTAAAAGTGGCTAGCTTAATATTAAGAACAGATGTGCGAATTGTAAATGTACTTGACTGTTAGCGTTAGGGTTTTCTTTCTAATAAATCCTCAATAAATATATTATGCTCATAAAAATAGTCTGGGTCTTTAGCTAATTTTCTACTAATTATTTCAAACCCTCCATTTGCATATTCATCAATAATTTTAGTTATCTCATTTGTGTCATATAAAAGACTTTTGTCATCTTGAATGTCTTTTTTGAATTTCCCAATAGCCATTACTATTAAAGATTCCAAAATATCGGGAGACTGATTATTTATCACACGATACTTAAATACATCTGAATCATATGTGTCTGTAATTGGAATCCTTCTGTCATTTAGAAAGCCAATAATTGTTGCCCAAGCGAATGGCTGCCAATACTGATTGAAGAATTTTCGGTCACCTCCTTCTTCAGCTTGTTTTCTACTTAGTTTCTCTATAATTTGTTCTTTGTAAACTTTTCGAATTTTTGGACTACCAGAGATTATTTCATTTATAATACTCATATTAAATAATTTTCTTTAAACAACTAAATGAATTAGATTCTGTTAAATTAATAGATGCACCATCCTTTTCAATTACATATACATTCTTGAAATTAAAATCTTTTAAAGCATCTTTGTTAACTACATTTTTACCGTCTTTATACGTAAATAAGTCTTTGGTCATTATAATGCTTTGTTCAAATTCTTCATCAAGAACTTTGTAATACAGTTTTGTTGTACCATCATCCAAGTCAGAAGTTGGAGCATCTGAAATGAAAGGATAGGATTTATTCTTATAATCATTAGAAATCAAAACGATTGCATTGATTATGCACATCTTCATTAATGTAAGATGCCCAACATTAATATCTCGATTACCATTTAAATTATCTAAATCAATTAATTTGATTATGTAACTATCACGGTCAATATAAATCTTGCCATTTATAACTTTATTTGCTTTAGTTGTTTTTATCAAGATGTCATTTGCTTTATCTTCTATCTTTGATATTAACTTGTTGAATTCAGATTCTTTGGTTTTTTCGTAAGAATTTTGGATAAAATACAGGTAAGTAAGCATTTTTTCTTCCTTATATTCAACATTAGACTTTGTCGGTATTTTATTCAATTCTTCTTTTTTTCGCTTTAACTCTTGATTTAACCTATAAATAGTTTCACTGAGATTTTTAATCTTGGTTTTTATAATATCTCTTTCTTTAATATTATAGTTGTACTTATTCTTTTCCAATAAAAAATTAGCTGTGATTTTATTCCCATGTTTTTCCTGAAGAATAGTAATCTCATCATTTATTTTACTTATTTCTTCAAGTAATTCAGATTTTCGATTATTAAGTCCTGCGTTTTTAGTAAGATTACTTTTTATATCAGGTTTAATGCTGTTGACCTTTGATTTTATTGTTGATTGATTAGAAAGGATTTCAATTACTTTATTATTTATATTTAATTGTTCCTTATTTTTTTGCTTAAATTCTTCTAGTTCACCAGTTGCAATTTTGTATCTGTTTTCAATGTTTAGAAAAGCTTTACTATCTTTTTCAAATTTCTCACCACAGATATAGCACTTAAGATTGTCCAACATTTCTTTGAGATATTTTGGATCAGGAATATTATATGGCAAACCTGTTGGATTATTGTTTTGATTTTCTTCATACCATTTTTGATATGAATGTAATTTTTCAAAACCGTCAGCTAACAAAGCTTCTGTAGCATAGAGAATCCAATGTTTTGAAAATAGATTACTTATATTTTTATCGAACTTTTCAATTTCTTCTAATATATATTTGCGTTCTCTATCTAATTTTTCCTTTTTATTTTTTAATTCTATAAATTCATTAATATCATCTAGTCTCTTATCAATATCATCAATAACTTTATCAATTTGCTGTAGTTCAATTGTTGTGTTTTGTAGGCTTTCTTGATAGGAAGGAAGTTTCCTTTCTAAATCCTCAATAGCGTAGCTAATTTTATTAAACTCTTGCTCGTTAGTTGTGTCTCTTTTTTTCTCTTTACGCAATGTTTTTTCAATCTTATCAATCAACTCATTTGCTATTTCAATATTCTTATCATAATAGCCAATATAGGATATGAAATTTATTGCATCTTTAAAAGATTTTCCATTGCCAATATCAATTAATTCATTTAATGTTTCACCCTGAAACCATATATATTTACTAATTTCTTTAGGTAAAAGTTTTTTTACAATATAGTCACGTGCGTCATAGTGATTATCAATATTGATTCTATTACCCTCAGAATTATCAAAAGAAACAACCAATTCTTCGTTAATGAATTTCCAATTTTTTTCGGAGTTGAAATCATTGTCATTTAGCTTTTTAATCTCAATATAGCGAGAGACTGTGTAATCTTTGTCGCTTTTAATGCTAAGCACAACCTTTACTTTAATATTTTCATTTTCCTGAGTTTCCTTTAAGACTTTTTTATTAAACACAGCTAAGAAATTTGAAGAACCTACCGTACACCAACCATTCTCCGTTTTATAAATTTCACCAAAAAAATTCCAATAAAAAGCATTGAACAATTTAGATTTGCCTGCACCTATTGTTCCAAGAAGTAAATTCAGATTTTTTTCAAGGTTAATTGAACTGCTATCATAGTATGATTGAAAGTTCTCTACAACTATTTTAGTTAAATACATTTTTATTTATTTTTTGTAAACAAATCGTAAAGTTTATTCTCAATATAGTTTATGGCATCTTTATCGGTCTTGTCTTTATCTGTAACCTGTACCGACTGATAAATAATTAATTTATTTATTTGAGATAATAAACTCTTATCTAATTTTCCTTGTTCTGTAAAAGAATTCATTATTTCACTAATAATTTTTTCTTCAATTTCCATGTTTGTATTATTGATTACAATTATTATCTATGTTTAGATTATCTTCAATTAATGCAATTAAATCAATGCCATATTTAAGTGCAAGTTCCCCAAGTTTCCCGTTAAGAACCTGATGTCTATTTTCTGACGCATATAAGAAATTTGCAACTCTTCGTAATTCAGTTTGAAAGATTCTAATTTCCATTTCTTTTAAATCAACGGGTAGAGAATTTATGAAGTTTTCTTGTGGTGCAACGATGATATCGAAAATGTTAGCATATGATTTACCATCTGATTTACGTAATACTCGTCCTCTTCTCTGAATATATTGTCTTGGGTTACCTGTACTTGAACAAAAAATAGCATTTTTTGTCACAGGAATATCCACTCCTTCATCAAGTATTTTCATTGCTAGAAGTATATCTATTTTACCTTGAGAAAATTGATTTAAAACCTGTTCTCTATTTTTTGTGTCTGCAAGTAGTTCATGAGTAGAATAACCATATGCTCTTATTGCTTCGCCATATTTCCGTATTAATTTTCTTTCTCCACTATCATAGGTGACAGAATCAGATTTCGAGAAGTCACTATCCTGTCCCTCCGGTACATAGACGAAAGTATAAATTAGTTCTTTTTCTTTTTGCCTTACATCTTTAAATATTTCGCCAAGCGTTACAATTTTATTCTCGGCTTTATTAATTATACGCTTACGGTCAATAAGTAACTTTTTACCGTAATCATTAAATTCTCCACTTTTAGAATCATAGTTAAGAATAAGTCTTTCAGTTATTTCTTTGTATTCCTCTAATTCATTTTCATTTAAAGAAGCAAAATAGGGATAATAATAATATTCGACTAAACTGCCTGGTTTTGAATGAATAGCCTTAAACATCGAATATGAATATGTGTAGCATGGGGGGAAAGAGTTGAAATATTCATAGATTACTTGTGAACCAAAATCATCATAAATTCTTTCAGGTGTTGCAGAAAGACCAATTCTTTTTATAATCTCCATTGGTAAGTTTTTCATGGTTCTTGAAGCACCCATATTATGCGCTTCATCAGCAATTAGTATAAAGTCTGACCATCCTTTCTTTTTTGCTAATCTCTGATATTTAATTCCATTGAAACTTTGATATGTTGAAATGAAAACAATATTTTTTTTTACTCCGAGTTGATAATTTAAAAAGTGATTGCTTAAAATTTCAAACCAATCTTTTTCTTGCGTTGAATAGATATTTTGATAATTGAACTTTTTGGCTTCTATTATCCATTGTGTAACTAAAGCTCTTGTTGGAACTAAAACTAAAATATTGAAAATCCCAGTCTTTTGATATTCTTTTAGTACACAATTAAGAGATGTAATTGTTTTACCCGTTCCAGTTGCCATAGCAAATATTCCTTGAAAACCATTGTTAACCCAATTATTGTATGCTTTTGCTTGATAGTCTCTTGGTCCTTCAGGAAATGGAAATTTTGGTGTGTAGTTTTGTTTATTTAGTCTTGAATAGATTTCGTTAATTTTACGTTTAATACCTTCAGGGAAACTTGATAATTCATCAACCATTTTTTTTTCTTCATCAAGTAATTCGGAAGAATCTTCAACTGAAAAATTATCAAGAATATAACTTTTTACTTTATTGATAGGAATAATTTTAATATTCTCTGATTCACCTGACCATGTTTTCTGAAAAATAGATTCAAAGTATTCTAATCTCTCAATATCACCCTTACTATCTGACCATGATGTATAACAACTTATAGATTCAACATTATTTAATAATGCATTTTTTGAGAAATTTGCAGACCCATTAAAAACAACTTTATTCTTAGCTTCATCAGAAAACATTCCAAATTTATTGTGGGCTATTCCACCTTTTTCATTAGCGGGAATTGTGGCTAAAAATTCTATGCGATTTTGAGAAATTAGATAAGATATACATTTGAAAAAATGTTCGTCTTGTTTTGAAAGAGTCCTCGAAAGAAGACGGATGTCTTCCAATATCTTATTTTCAAAATAATTGTTTAATTCACTTTCCCCTTTTTCAATTGCATCTTTGTCTTTCTTTGATAATACATCATTGATAATGATTCGCATTTTGCCTCCTTTGTTTATAAAATAGGCAAATCCAGCACTTAATACATTTATTGCAGTTGAACTAAAATAACCAAGACCCAAATCAAAACTGGTACTCTCCAGCAAGGCATCAAAAAAAAACTCAATTGGTTCTTTTTCTCCTGTTGAGTAAACTATTTCAAATGGTGTGTCTTTTAGCATATTCTAGTCAATTTGTTTTAATCCATTATCAATTTTGTCAATGATATATTCAAACCCATCTAAATTGGGATTTTCTTGTAATTCTTTATTTATTATTTGCAAACCATCATCAATGTGCATTTTAATGTATTTCGGAATGTCTTTGTCAGTCTTATAAATATTATAATGAACACAAATCAATGAAATATAATAAGGTAAATTATTCCCTAATAGAACTGCTTTGCTATATTCTTTACCTTGTGAATCTTTTATTTCGTTTAAATCCATTTTGTTGTCTTTGGACAGTGAATATGTGAAAGCAATTCTTGCGATAATATTTTCTGTTCCTAGATTAAATTTTCTAGTTAATCTTGAAACTAATTCTCGATTTTCTCTTGATGTTTTAATGTGTGTGAACATTATTTTTCTTATCTATTTCGTTAAACAATTGAGTTGATTCACATTCTACCAATTTTGATTTACCTTCATTGTTTTCAATTATAAAAGTTTGAGCAATGTGCGTGGTAAGAAGTGAATATTCTTTCTCTGTTAATTCCTTTTCAAGCAAAGGAAATAAAATAACCTGCTTAGATATTGAAGGATAAAATTTAGTTATAATATTTTTGGAATGTCGTTTATCAAATTTCTGCAAAGGGCTGTCAATAAATATTGGAAATTGAATTCCAGATTCGTCAACAAGTGATTTTAATAAAGCAGTAGCGTAAAGTTGTTGCTCTCCTTTTGAAAGGGTTTCTTTTTCAATTACATCCCCATTTTTATCAATAAGAGTTATATCAATTATATCTTCCTTTATTTCAACAGAAACATCTTCGATGAAATTTTCCTTGTGCATTAATAGCTGCAGTTCCTTTCTTATTCTACTCTGCAAAGAATATTTTTTCTCAGTCTTAAACTTCAGGATAAATTCAGTAAGTTCGTTTATTAAACGGCTTGTTGCTTCATCCTTTTTTTCATCCATTTCATCTAAGCTGACTGTCTTAGCTAATTCAGAAATCACCTTTGTTTTTGTAGCAAATTCTTGCTGGAAAGCTCCTAGTTCTTCATGTAATTTGTTTTGCTCTACATTTAAATCCTTAATGAGCTTATCTACTTTTGCTTTCTCTGATTTATATTTTTTTGCCAGAATATCAGAATCTTTAGATTCGGCATTAGCGATTTTACGAAGTGTTTTTGTCAAAAAAATTCGTGTATTCTTTTCTTCTTTTACGATTTGCTTGAATAAAATATTATAAGATTGTTTAATATTATCATAGAGGGTTAAAAATTCATTTGATTGTTGAGCTGATAAGTCAAGTAAAACTTTATCCAAAATATTATTTTGTTCTTTGATGTCTGAAATAAACGCATCAGTCATTATTGAAGACATTTCCTCCTTAATATTGTCTGGGTATTTCCTTTTGTTTAATTGTGATTCTACTTTTCGCTGAATGCTTTCCAACTTAGATTGGATATATTCATTGTCAAGTTTATTTTGTTTATGTTTAGATTCAAGATTTACTTGAACATATAAATGTTTTAATTTTTGACCTGCAATCGCAAAAGGTGCTAATTCGAGTAATTCTTTAAGTTTAGCTTTAATTTCAATATTATTTTGTTTTAAAGTATCACGAAGTTTTTTTTGTCTTACCATTTCTTCAACCGACATGCTATTACCTTCTCGGATAAGTTTTTCTTGATATTGCTCTGATAAACTTTTATTTCTGTCAATATCGCTAGCATTAACAGCAATTTTGGTTTGATTTAATAAAATAAGCTTTTCAAATTTACTTGCTTCATCTTGTAAATTATTCAGTTTATTTCTGTCAGAAACACTGGCAGATTTTTTTCGTAATTTAACTCTTAAGTTTTCAAGTGTTTGTTTTAAGTGAACATATTTACTTATCCCTAAAACCTCTGAATATGCCAAGCTTAAATTTCTTTTCTCAGCAATAGTTTTTATTTCTGCAAGTGAAACAATTTTCTCAGCATCAAATAAAAAGAACTTGGCAATCTCTCGGGGCAATATAAAATCGTTGATAAAAATATCAGACCCAACCTCATTTGTTAATTCATTTTCAAAACCGTCAATTAGAATTCTAGTAATTTCAGTTTCTTTATCCGTATTATACTCTCTTTTAATAATTATTTTACGGCATGGTACAGAGGGGATGTAAACATCAGTAATTTCAATTTCAACGTTAAAATTATTAATCAATCTTTTATCTGCTTTTGTTTCCCTATTTAAAAGAGAATTAGCATATTTTTTATATCCGCCCAACTCATAAATTTCTCTTTTATATTTCTCATCTACTTCACTAAGTAGTTTCCCATAAAACCCCCAAACAAGTGCTGATAGAAAAGTTGTTTTTCCAAATCCATTTTGACCTGCGATTATTGTAATATTTTTACCCTCATTATGAGATTTAAAAACAATTGAATTTGGACCTTTATAAATTCGGAAGTTATTTAAGGATATTTTGTTAATTCTCATTTTTTGTCTCCTCTTTTACAAAATCCTCAATTCTTTTTTCAATATCATTTTGCAAACCATAGTTAGTCAATAATAATGTTTTACTGTGCTGCAATGTTAATAGATTGTTTATGAGTTCGTAATCATTTTCATTACTACTACAAACGGTCTTAAGTAATTTTTTTTCAATTGAATTTTGAATGTTGGCATTTTCCGTTTCAATGTCTCGTCCGTATATTTTTGCGAATATTTCCCCAACCTTAAAATCAAAAATCCCGTCACGATACCAATAAACCTGTATTGCAATTAATTCTTGATTTGTAACTAATTCTGTTAATGGTTTTGTTCTTTGAATTTCTTTTTGCAGTTCTAAAAGTTCTCTAAGTTTTTTAGCTCGATATTCAGGTGAATAGTTTCCTTGTTTATGTCCATCTTCTGTAACAGCTTCTTGACCGTTTCTCCTTGTCGCAAGTCTGTTTTCTGAAATATTTCTTTCTGCTTCAAGTTTATTTCTGTAGTCCAAGAGTGGTTTCATCCAGTTTTCACCATTTTTTATTAGTGCTGACATGGATTTGTCTTCCTTTACTACTGTGCAAGTCCAACAACCAAAGCGGCTTTGCCCACAAGAAGCATGATTTCTGTCAGTTACAACAGTTGGGCATTCGTAATCATCTGCACTTGCATTTGCATAAATTTGGAAAAGCTTTGAGTTGTCAAAATTCCAAGGAGATGGCAAAGCATTAATAATATACCAAATCTCTTCAAGCATTAATTCTTTTATTGGCGAATAAACTAAAGTATTATGATGATTTGGATGTTTTGTTAAACGTTTCCCTTTTATTTCATGCTTTTTAATTGAATTTGCCCTCGCTGAACTTTCTGCACTTCTTACTCCAATTAGTATAATTGCTTCGCCTTTATCGTCAACTTGTTCAGCAATAAATGCTGAAGTTGGTCTTATCTTTAATTTATCAGTACACCAGCGAAATGAGTTATTTGGTACTGGATATCCTTTCCCAAGTACATTGACCCAAAATGTTTCTTCTATTTTAGGGATTGTCTTTTGAATAAAAATCGGTAAATTTTGATTTCTGGCTTCATTTTCAATTTTTTCAAGAACATCATCAACATATTCCGCAATTATAGGATTTTCGACCATAGTATCATTACATACAACATAAACAGGTCTTCTTAATTGAAAAGGATATGGCATTTCTTTTTTTACTTTTTCTAAAGCACGCCATACAAGTGTCAATAATACAGTTGAGTCTTTCCCTCCGCTAAAGCCAATAATCCATGGTCTTTTGCTTGTATCTCCGTATGTATATTGGTCAACTAGTTCGTTAATTATATTTTCTATTCGTTTGTTTTCCAAAATCATTCAATTTTATACAATGTTTTCAAAATTACCAAAATTTTAATAAATAAAAAAAATTTTAACAATTTAATTTAGATAAATATATGAAAAAATATGAAGATTTACTTGAAGTTTACTCCCAAAATTTATAATAATTAAACCATTGTTCGGGATATTTATGAATTATGTTTTCAACTTCTGTAATGTAATTTTTCATGATTTCATTTAAAACAGTTTTGCGTTTTGCTGAATCAGAAGGAGCTATATAAGTTTTAATTGGGCTTGCATAAAAATGATAATGATCTTTTCTTTCTTTCATTGGAAAAACAAATGAAACAGGCACTTTGAATTTTATTGCGAGATAGAAAGGGCCTGTTGGAAAATAAGCTTCTTTACCAAGGAAATTACATTTTATTTTTTTGCTTCCATCAACAAATCTATCGGCATGAATACATACTAACTCATTATTTGAAAGTGCATTTTTTATTTTAAAAATATGGGAGAAATCATCTTTAATGGCAATTACTTCAACATTATTATTTTCCAATATTCCTGAGAGATATTTTTTTAATTTTTCGTGCTCCGCATCATACAGCACAATATTTATTTTGGTATTTAATCGTTTAAGAAAATGTTCAGCCATTTCAAAATTGCCAACATGAGCACTTATTAACAGAGCTCCTTTTCCTTCTTTTATTACGTCTCTTATGTAGCTTTCTCCATCAAAATCGAAAGTAAAATTTGTTTTAAATCCACCTAAAATTGCTGTTTTGTCAAGAAGGATTTGTCCAAAAATAAAATAGCTTTGAAATATCTTTTTTAAAGAAAGAAAGAAGTTGTATTTTAAAACTTTCTTGAAATAAAAATAAGATGCACGAAAAGATTTAGGGGAAAATAAAAAGAAATAAGCAACAACAAATCTCAGAAAGAAATATGCAAAAGGAAGTCCAAGGTATTTTAAAATTGCTATAAATATTTTATAGCCGGAAATTCCTCCACGAGATTTTCCTTTCCACGATGACACAATGAAATTATTTGTTATTGTTTAAGTAATCAAAAATATAATCATAAAGATTATCTAATGTTTTAACATCAGCCATGTTTTCTGCATTGACCTTAAAACCGAATTCTTTTTCAATTATAACAGCAATATCTACAAAATCAAGGCTCTCAATGCCAAGGTCATCTCTTAAATTAGCATCTGGAACTAAGTCTTCTTCAATTTCAAGTTCTTCAGATAGAAAATTGTTTATAATCTTTATAATTTTTTCTTTTTCCATGTTTTTTTCTTGTTAAAAACAATCAGGGTGCAAAATTATATTAATAAATTGTATAATTCAATTTATTTTTCAAATTTTTTAATAATTAATGAAGAATTTGTTCCTCCAAAACCAAATGAGTTTGACAAACATATGTCAATATTTTTATTTATTGTTTTGTTTATAATGTTTAAATGTTTAGAATTTTCATCAGGCGTATCAAAATTTATATTAGGTGCAACAAAAGAGTTTTGCATCATTAATATTGAATAAACTATTTCGCTTGAACCTGCCATCCACATTTCGTGTCCTGTCATAGATTTTGTTGAGCTAACAGGTGGCTTGTGATTATTAAAAATTTGATAAAGAGCTTTTGCTTCGTTAGCATCGCCTAAAGGAGTAGATGTTGCATGAGCGTTAATATAATCAATTTCATTAGGGCTAAGATTAGCATTTTTTAATGACATTTCAATAGCTCGCTTAGGTCCGTCAACATTTGGAACAGAAATATGTCCACCATCAGAAGAAAATCCATATCCAACGACTTCGGCTAAAATCGGAGCTCCTCTTTTTATTGCAGATTCATAACTTTCAAGAATTACTGTGGCAGCTCCACCGCTTGGAACTAAGCCATCACGATTTTTGTCAAAGGGGCGTGATGCTTTTGTTGGCTCTGATTCCCTTGTTGAAAATGCACTTAAAGCATCGAAACTGCCAACAGAAAATATATTAACTTCTTGTGCTCCTCCGCAAATAATGTTTTTTTGATAGCCATGTTTTATTAAAAAATAGCCAATTCCTATTGAATGCGAACCGCTTGCACATGCTCCACTAATAGTAAAGTTAACACCTTTTAATTTAAAAATTACTGATAAATTCATAGAAACGGTAGAGTTCATCGACTGAAAAACAGAGCCGGAGCCAACAAGAACTGTATCTCTTTTTTCTCGAATAATATCAACAGCATCAATAACCGGAATTGTAGAACTATCATTTCCATAAATAATTCCAAAATAATTTTTATCTATATAATCCTGATCTAAATTGGCAGTTTTAAGAGCTTCAATCGTTGATATATAAGCATATTCTCCTTGTTCAGCCATACCAACTCGTTGCCTTCTGTTGATTAATCCTTTCAAATTTGGGCGTTCAACTTTCCCAGTTAATCCGGATTTGTAACCATAATCTTTTCTTTCCTGATCAAGGATAATTCCTGATTTTCCTTTATATAAAGATTCTTTAACTTCGTCAAGATTTTTCCCGATAGTAGAATAAACCCCGATACCTGTAATAACAACTCTGTTCATATTTTTTTTATTAAGTATATAATCCTCCATTAACTGAAATTACTTCTCCGGTAATATAAGAAGATTTTTCAGAAGCCAGAAATGCTACAACTTCTGCAACTTCTTCGGGTGTCCCAAACCTATTAAGAGGGATTAGTTGTTTTAATTCTTTTTCGTTTAAATCTATTGTCATGTCAGTTTTAATAAATCCCGGAGCAACTGCATTAACTGTTACTTTCTTTTTTCCGATTTCTTGTGCTAAGGATTTTGTTGCAGCAATAATTCCTCCTTTGGCTGCCGAATAATTCATTTGTCCGGGTAATCCTTTTATGCCTGATAAAGAAGCAACATTAACAATTCTTCCGTATTTATTCACCAACATGTCTTTTAACAATGTCCTTGTAATAAAAAAGAAACTGTTTAGATTAGTATCCATTACATCAAACCAATGTTTGTTTTCCATCCACATCAACAGGGTATCTTTTCTTATTCCTGCATTATTAATTAAAACTTCAATATATTTTTCTTTATTCTTTTCTTTCCAGCAATTTAATGCTTTCTCAATTTCATCTTGTTTAGAAACATCAAATTGCATTATCTCGCCCGAGCCTCCAGTCTCTTCAACTAATCCGAGAGTGATTTTGGCTTCTTTTATGTTAGAAAGAAAATTAATTAAGACATGATAACCCATTTCGGCAAGCTTAAGACTTATGGCTCTGCCTATTCCTCTTGAGCCTCCTGTAATTAGGGCATATTTCATATTGGTTTTTTTAATGATTAGATTAGAATTCTAATTTATTCTCAAGTAAGTATATTTTAACTTTTTCAATATCCTTGTATTTTGGAGTATCTTCTTTGAATGTTGGAACAATTTTTCGCAAGTTTGTATAAATTGCTTTTGAATGCTTTGATAATTTATCTTCAATTTTTAAGTAATCAATTGCTTGAAGAATTCCTATAAATTCAATTGCAAGTACCTGATAAGAATTTTCAATAACTTTTTTAGTAATAAGTGCAGCATTAGTTCCCATACTAACAATGTCCTGATTATCGTTATTGTTTGGAATAGAGTGGACATACATCGGGAACGATAATGTTTGATTTTCGGCAACAGTTGAAGTAGCTGTAAATTGAACACCTTGCATTCCAAAATTCAATCCCAATTTTCCAAGGTTAATAAATGGTGGAAGTTTATTATTTAGTTTGTCGTTTAAAAGAAAATTTAATTGTCTTTCAGACATTAACGATAGTTTAGTAATTGCTATTTTCAATTTGTCCATCTCAAGAGAAATATAATCTCCATGGAAGTTTCCTCCATGATAAACATTATTATTTTCACTATCAATTATTGGATTATCGCTAACAGAATTTGTTTCATTAATTAAAACTTTCTCAGCATTTTCAATAGTTTCTAAAACTGGTCCAAGAACCTGTGGAACACAACGAAGAGAATAATACTCTTGTACTTTATCTGTAAGAATATGTTCGTTAATATGATTATTGAAAAAACAGTCTTCTCTTTTTCTTATCTGTTTGCTGTCGCTAAGAATTTCACGCATTAATTCTGAAATTCTTCTTTGACCATGATGAAGCTTTACTTTGTTTAATTCTTTTGAATAATGGTCATCAAAAGATTCAACAATTTCATTAACAATTGAAGATGACAGTACTGACCAGTTTAAAAGATTCTTAGATAGAATTACATTTACAATGCCAATGCCAGTCATAACCGAAGTTCCGTTTATTAGGGATAATCCTTCACGGATGTGCATTGAAACTGGTTTTAAGTTATTTTCTTCAAAGACTTGTTTTGTTGGAAGAATTTTTCCTTTGTATAATACTTCTCCTTCGCCAATTAAAATAAGAGCAATGTGTGCTAATTGAACTAAATCACCACTTGCTCCAACTCCGCCATGTTCAGGTATGAAAGGATAAATATCTTTATTTATTAAATCTTTCAATAATACCAAAACTTCTGGATGAATTCCAGAATATGCTTGTATGAAATTGTTAAGCCTGACTATCATTGCTGATTTAACACAAATTCCGGGAATTGGGTCACCTGTGCCTGATGAATGACTTCTTATTGCGTTGTATTGTAACTGAATATAGTCATCATCATCTATTCTGTATTGAGCCATAGGACCTAAGCCTGTATTAATCCCATAAATGATTTTCTCTTTTGAGAAATTTTTAAGAAAATTAAAGCTATCTTGTACTTTATTTAGTGCTTTTTCGTCAACACTAATTTCGTTTTTGTCGTATAATATTTTATAGAAATCTTCCAAAGAAAGATTTTGCTCCCCGATTTTTATCATTGAATTGGTATGTTATAAATAAAATCTGTTATAATAGGTGTTAAATTTATATGCAAAATAAAATAAAAAAACTGTTGTAAAAAAATTTTTATCTCTTTTTTACCAAAAGCATTTGAATTATTATGTTAAATTCTAAGCTGTACTGATTTTATGAATAGTTTAAGAAGGTGTATTATGAAAATCGCAATTTATCCATTCGTCGTCGATTGTTGCTCCACTTTTTTTGTACATCTCGATTGCCGGAGTATTCCAATTTAAAACCTGCCAACGAATTCTTTTGCAATTTTCAGTTTTTGCAAACTCAATTACTTTTTCCAATAATTTGCTTCCGATTTTCTGCCCTCTGTAAGATTCTTTGACATATAAATCATCTAAATACAAAGATTTTCCTACCCATGTGTAGTAGGCAAAAAAATAAAGTGCAAAGCCAATTATTTCTTTTTCCTCAGTTTCAGCAACGAAGCTTTGAAAAAGATTTTGCTCATTCTTCATTTGCTCAACAGAATTTGTTACCTTTTCGGGAGCTTTTTCAAATAATGCCAATTCTTTTATTAAAGATAAAATTGCTGAAAAATCGTTTTCTGTTGTTTGCCTTATTGATATATTCATTATTTCTGGTTTTCTAAATGCGGGCTTATAAAATTTATGAAACAATAATATGTAGAAATAATTAATTATGCAAAATTTTAATTTTTTGTTTTCTGATAATAAACCAAGCTAAACCAATTTCTTTCATCAGTAAAGGTTTGAATTACTTCCAAATTTACAGATTTTGCTAATTTAGAAATTTCTTCATTATCAAATTTGTATGAATTTTCGGTGTGAATAGTTTCGTCTTTTAATATTTTGATTGCTTCAATATCAGAATCGAAATTTACAATTATATCTTCATTTGCTTTCAGATGCATCTCAATTTTTTTTTCAGATTTATTGTAAAATGAGAGATGGTCAAAATCATTAGAATTGAAATTAGTTCGTGCAATATCGTTTACAACGCATAAAATATTTTTATTAAAATCAGCTGTTATATTTTGTTCATCATTATATGCTTTTTCAAGAATTTCTGTATCCTTTACCAAATCAACTCCAAGAAGGAGATTGTCGCCAATCTTCATTTCTTTCCCTAAAAGTTTCATAAAGGCATCCCTTTCGTCAGGATTTAAATTTCCGATTGTACTACCAAAAAAACAGAAGAGTCTTTTACCATAGCTTGGAGCTAAGATTAATTGATGAAAAAAATCAGATACAATTCCATTGATTTTAATTGATGGAAACACTTCAGATAAAATTTCTACAGATTGCTCAATAGCAGATTGGCTGATATCCACCGGATAGTATTTTATTGTAGATAATGCTTTATCAGGAATTTGCTGAAGCAATAATTTTATTTTTGAAGGATCTCCACTCCCTAATTCAATAATATTAAGGTTAGTAAAATCTAAATTAAGGTTTTTTACAATTGACGATAAAATACTTTTTTCAGTTCTTGTTGGGTAGTATTCATCAAGCATTGTAATCTTTTCGAAAAGCTCAGACCCTCTCTCATCATAAAAAAACTTTGGTGAAATGTATTTTGGAAAAGCTTTAAGACCGTTTATAATTTCTTCTTTGGCTTTTTTAATACTAATATCAGGCAGATGATTAATGAAATCAACTTCTTGTTTTAGTGTAGTTTCTTTTTTTATATAATTCATTTTAAAGCTTTGAAATTATTTTGGCTCACCAGTTTCAAAAGGATTTTTAGGGTCATTACTCCACTCAAACCAGCCACCGTCAAAAACAGAAACTTTTGGCCAACCCATCAACCATGCATTATAAAAGGCTTCACTTCCACGCCAACCTGTTCCGCAATAAAAAGCCAGATATTTGTCGGGTGTTATTCCGACTTCTTCCCAAGATTCTGCAATTTCATGATATTCTTTTGTGGTATGATCTAGGTTTCTATAGTTTTCCATATGATATGCATCGGAACCACAATTCCCGAAAATCGTTCCCGGAATCCTACCTTTTTTAATTATATAATTGTAACCACTAACTTTACCAAGAAATTCAGGCCAACTTCTAACACAAACTATATCAGCGTATTTTGATTTAATCATTTCTTTAGCTTGAGGAACATCAACAGCAAGTTCTGCTTTCATTGGAATATCAGCACCAAATTCAGAAACAGGATTTTTAGGAACATCGTCGTAGCTAATTTCATAACTTGCATCTATCCACGATTGAAAACCACCGTTTAAAACTCGAACATCTTTAACCCCAGCATACATCATAATAAATGCACAACGAATTGCTCCGATATGCCCTGCAGCACTTCCCGGAAATTCATCGGTATTATCAGGCCAAATAAACTTACCATATAAAACAACCGTTGTATCTGAAGTAATTCCATGATTCTCCAATGCTGTTTTAAGTTCTTTAGATGAGCGACGATTCCATGTTTTCGGAGATTCTAGAGCCAAAGTGTCAATGTCAATTGCTCCTGGAATATGACCTGTTAAGTAGGCTTGACGATTACGATAATGTGCATGACATATAACAGTTTTTCTTCCATCATGTTCAATAGGAATTTCTCCATCTGTAATTTTTTTTACCCATTCTGCAGGAACTAATTGACGATATCTTTCAAGATTTTCCATAAGTAAATCAATATTCTTAGCCCACTCAGTAACGAAATTATTATAAATGAAAATATTGTTATAATCATATTTTAAAAAGAGTTTTGCAACTTTTTCAATCTCATCAGAACTATATCCATAGATTACAATTTTATGTTCCGGCAAAATTTGTTTTGACCGAACTATTTCAATCCAATCTATATAATTCGCCCATTTAACGGGTAAGGATTTTGAGCCTTTGATATGTCCGCCACGAACTTCGTCTTGAAGTTTCCAGCCATTATAAGCATCAGGCGGTCGAATGTCTATTATTTTAATTTCTTTATCGTTAAGAAGATTAAGTAATTCATCAGTGGATATTTCTTGAAGATTTATCATAAATAAATTGCTATTAAGCGTTTTTTATGTCATTTCCAATTCTATTTATGAGTTCTTTGATTATCGAAGAAGCTAAATTTTCGCTTGCTGTTGTTACTGCTATTTTCATTTTTGTAAGTTTTTATATAAAATAAAAGTAATAAGAAATCTTTAGATTTCAAGTATTTATTGAAATATAGTCAAAGATTTATTTTGTATTATTTACTCAAACCTCTTCAAATCAGTTTTATTAAATGTCCATTCAGGCGTTTTTAAAATTTCACCAAAATCAAGAGAATACCAGGGGCTGAAATTTTTATTGTTTGGATTCTTAAGAATTTGAATTTCCTGAGCAGGCATAAAACTTTGAGCTAAAAGAAAGAGCTTTTTATTTGTTTTTGGATTTATAGCCATGTCAACAACAATTATTGCATGACCGGGCGAATCACCCTGAATGAAAATATCACCAATTTTCATTTTGTTAACATCAACAGCTTTCAATTCCTTTTCTAAAGATAATGTTCCTGCATAATTGAAAATGGTTTCCATATATTTCCAAAAATCTTTGTAAGTATTAGATGGAGAACCATTTTGTGACCAATATGTCTTGTTTCCTTTCACAATAATTCTTTTTCCTTTCATCCATTCTGAATAATTAACCTGAAATCCATTTGTGAAATTGAAATGAATTTTATCATATTGTTTTTGATTCCACAAATATTCAGCTCTCAATCGCATCACAGCATCAGCACATTGGTGAAGATCTTTTTTACCTATATCTAAATTAACAATGGCATCATAAACATTATACTTAGGCATCGGACTTCCATTATATAGTAATAATGTTGAGCCATGTGGTTTTAAAGGTAGATTGCGTAAATAATCTGCAAATGAACTGTCGGCAACTTTAATTCTCTGATAATCTTCTGGTGGAAGAATTCGTGTTTCAAGAATTTTGCCATCAGGGTTGATTAATATTTTATTCTTTGATGAATCAATAGATTTCTCAAAAATAATGTCTTGGTTTTCAGCTTGACTTTGATTTGTGTTTTGACCACAAGAAGAAATAAATAGAACTACAAATATTATAAGATAAGTTGTTTTCATAAATGTTTTAGAAGGATAACGTTATTTTAATTTGTTAAATTATCAACTTATAAAAACATGTAGATTAAATAATCATCACAATCACTGCTGGGACAATGACATTTACTTCTATAATGGGCCATTTTTATTAAAGATAACATTACGATTTTCTTCAAAGTTTCTATATGAGCTCCACTTTCATAAAATTCAATTGAATAATTCCAGGATGAATCATTCCAAAGTAACCCAATATCACATAATACTTTTCCATCACTATTAAAATATTTCCATCCTGTTTTGGTTTTTTGTCTTGTAACAATTGTTGATTTAGAAATTTGAATATTTGTATTACTGCTTATTGTTGACAAAGTATCCCCTTTTGAATTAATTAGATATTTTTTGTATTTTTCTTTTATCCCAGACTTATCTTTTTTTCGTCCAACACCATTAACTAATTTGTATTGTGTATCCAGTAAAAGTATTCTTTCTCCATTTTCTCTTACTAGTACTGTTGTATCATTATTCATATTTACTACATAAAACTTTGTGTAGTCACTTTTAGGTATTATTGAAGTAAATTTCTCATTTTGACTAAATGAAAATATAAAAGTAAGCACAAAGCAAAGGCTAAAAAGAAGAGATTTTTTCATAATTAAAGATTTAGTTAAAGTTTTAAAAATCAACAAAAAATATGCCGAAATTCAAGAGCTGGAATGTTGATAAAACAATTTAGAAAAAACTAATAATTTCTGAATCAGTTTTAATTTGTTAAATATTCATAGCTGTCCATAAGAGTGAATATGTTTAAGGCTTTTTGAAAACTCTTGAGAGAAGTTTTTTCTTTGTAAATAAATAAAATTTCTATTGATTCGGCAGGCAATAGGTCAAAATAATTATCAGAAAATCTTCCTTCAATTTTATTAGCTCTTAAGTAAAGGTTTTTAGCTAGTTTGTCTGTTGATAATTTCACTGTGAAGCCGTTATTAGTTTCTTTTATACTGTATTTAATATTTGGTTTTGGCAATTGTAAGTCTTTAACTGCTTTGAAATATATAATGTTTTCTGATAAGATTTTATCCTTGGATTCCAAAACTTCAGCGTGAAGTAAAATTTGATTTCTCTCCATTCCTTTTAAAAGTTTTTCCAAATCAGATTCAAAATAAATATTGCTTGAATTTGATGTTATCTTAATTTCTTTTTCTTTTGCCCATATTTTGTTTCCATCAAAATCAATAATTGAAAGTTTTAGTTTCGCTTGTTGGTTTTCAAATTTATCAGAAACAACATAAATTTTCAGTTGATTATTTTCAATATCGGGAGAAATCAGAATATTATTAAAGGCTTTTTTATCGAAATAGTGCATTGCTTTCCAATTGCCATAATTATCAATTCCCGACCATGAAGCCACAGGCCAACAATCATTTAGTTGCCAATAAAGTGAGCCCATGCAAAAAGGCATATTTCGGCGATGAGCTTCAATTGCAATTTTAATTCCCTCCGCTTGTAAAACATGATTCACATATAAAAACATTGGAAAATCTTTTGGATTTCGATAATCTCGTTTCATATATTCTTCAATAGTAACATTGCCAATGCTTGAACGCTGGTGTGATTTCATAACATCAGAATAAATATCCCAATCTTCTTTTTTTGCGTATTTTTTTACTGAATTCAATTCAGGAAAAGATTGAAATCCATATTCTGACATAAATCTTGGAATTTCTTCTTTATATTTTGAAAACGGCTCTTTTGCCCACCAAACTCCCCAATAATGATTATCATCGGATTTTCCGTTTTCTAATTCTCCAAATTCTGAACTTGGCGAAGTTGACCAATAAAGTTTTTTTGGGTCATATTTTTTTACTACTTCAGGTAAAAGATTATGAAAAATATCATCATAAGCTTTCCAAACAGTATCAACAATATTTTGCCCTTGATTTTCGAGTACATTTTCTTTCCAGCCCCAACGATTCCAGGCAGAAAGAATTTCGTTGTCACCGCACCATAAAGCTATGCATGGGTGATTTCTGAGTCGTTTCACATTTTGGATTGCTTCTTTTTCTACATTCTCTAAAAACTCTTTGTTGCCGGGATACATAGCACAGGCAAACATAAAATCCTGCCAAACCAGAATTCCATATTTATCACATAAATCATAGAAAATATCCTTTTCATAAATTCCACCACCCCAAACTCTCAGCATATTGAAATTTGCTTCAGAAGCTGATTTAATTAAAGTTTCATAATCTTCATCGCTAACCCGACTTAGAAAAACATCCTGCGGAATATAATTAGCACCCTTCATGAAAACCGGATAACCATTTAGTTTGAAATAGAAACTTTTTCCAACACTATCAGGTTTTTGAATTACTTCAACAGTTCTTAAGCCAATGTTTTTCGATTGTGAAGTAAGAAGTTGTGAGCCATCGAAAATTTGAATTTCAATATTATAAAGCTTTTGTTCACCTAAGCCGTTTGTCCACCAAAGTTTAGGATTTTCAATCGATAAAGGAATACTTAAACTATTGCTTCCTTTAACCAAAGATGCGTCTTGTTCTGATACTAAAACTGAATCGATTAAACATCGAATATTAACTTCAGTATTTTCGACTGATTCAATTTCAATTTCAGAATTAAGAGTAGCTTCCTTTTCTGTTAGTTCTTCCTGGATGATGTTTATATCAGTAAATTTGGCTATGTTCCAAGCATTTAGCTCAATTCCTTGCCAGATACCACTGCTTACTAATCTTGGTCCCCAATCCCAACCATAATGATATTGAGCTTTCCGAGTGAAAACACAGGTTTTTTTATCACCAACTCCACCTAATTCAGATTGGTCATTTTCAGCTCCGGGCAAATAGTATCCAAGATTTTCTCGTTTTTCAAGTCCTTTTTTTATTGGTGATTGGAAAACAATTCTCAAGCTATTATCTCCAATTTTCAGATTTTCCTTACAGCTAACTTCCCAATTAATAAACATATTATCAGCAATAAGAATTAATTGTGAGTTTAAATAAACAATAGCGTAAGTGTCCAGACCTTTAAAATTCAATTCAACAACATCTTTTTTTAGGATATTTTTATCAATATTAAAAGTAGTTCTGTATTCCCAATCTTTTTTATCAATCCATTGTAAATCGTGTTCATTCAACCTATAGAATGGATCTTCAATAATTCCATTATTAAGCAAATCTGTGTGAACATATCCCGAAACCGTTGCTGAACGCCAAATACTATCTTCAAAAGCTTTGAACATCCAATTTTCGTTGATTTCAAATTTGATTTGATTTGGTGAATCTTGATTACAGGAAAATAAAATAATACTAAAAAATACGACTAAAAAAAGTTTACAGATATTATTTCGCATAGATTCAGTTTTCTTAAAATTTGTTTAAAAGTAAAATGATTTTGACGATTTGCAAAGTATATATCAAAAAAAAATAGCCTTGCTCCATAAACAAGGCTATCCTTTATAATTGAAATAATTTTATTTTTTCTTGATAAAAGCTGCTTGAATCCTGTTTGAAATTCTATACATCACAGGAACAATTACAAGTGTTAAGAATGTTGAGAATGTCAAACCAAAAATTACAGTCCACGATATTGGTCCCCAAAATTTAACCATATCTCCACCGAAATAAATATTGGGGTGAAAATTTGTTAATAATCCATGGAAATCTATGTTCATTCCTGTTGCCATAGGAAGAAGACCAAGTATAGTTGTAATAGCCGTTAGAAGTACAGGACGCAATCGGGTTTTTCCAGCTTGAACGATACATTCTGTTGCTGCATCTAAGGGTAATATTGCTTTTTCATCTAAACCAAGTTCCAAACGTTTTCGTGTTCTTAATTGCTCAATATAATCGATTAAAACAATAGCATTGTTCACCACAATACCTGCTAGAGAAACTATACCAACTCCTGTCATAATCACAACAAATTCCATTTTGAATGTAGCTAGTCCACCAAAAACTCCAATCGTACTAAACAAAACACTAGCAAGAATAATTACAGGTTTAACTAAAGAATTAAATTGAGTTACCAGAATAATAAGAATTAAAGCAAGAGCTATTAATAAAGCTGTTGCCAGAAATTCCATAGATTCTTTCTGGTCTTGTTGCTCACCAGTGAATTTATACGCATATCCATTTGGAATACTTTCGTCAAATTCTTTTAAAACATCTTCTATTTGACTATTAATTTCTGTTGCATTAAATCCTTCAATAATATTTGAAGAAAGGGTAATTGCTCTATTTAAATCTTTCCTTCTAACTGAACTATAAGTTGTGCTATATTGAAAGTCAGCAACAGCAGAAATAGGTACTTTCATGAGTTTTCCCTGAGTATTTCTAAAGATTATTTTTTGGTTCATTAAAGAAGAAATATTATAACGATATTCTTCTTTCATTCTAAGCAGAATTGGATACTCATCTTCACCTATTTTAAAATCAGAAATTTCTTTTCCGAATAGTGCATTACGGATAGTTCCTGCAATTCGTATAGTTGATAAACCAAACCTACGAGCTTTATCACGGTCGATACTAATTATCATTTCCGGTTTTCCAATATCCATATCCCATTTCAAACCTTCTATTCCATCAATATTTGCAGCTTCTATGATTTGATTTATTGTATCTGTTAGAAGAATTAAATCGTCAAAATCTTTACCTGTTATTTCCAAATTTATTTGCTTACCCGTTGGTGGTCCCATTTTACTTTTGTTAACTGTAATTAAAACACCGGGATATTTATTAATAACTTGCTTACTTATATCTTTCATTATGTCAGAAGTATTTATTCCTTTTCTGAATTCATACTCTTTGAAAGTTACGGTGATTTGACCTTTGTTTGGACCTCCTCCATTAAAAGAGTTTTCCTCTACTGCGCCTTCACCAACATTTGTTAATACTGACTTAATTATTGATCTGTCAGGTTCGATAATTGTTTCAATTTTATCTTCTAATACTAACATGAAAGAATCAGTTTCTGTTATATCAGTTCCAACCGGAAGTTCAGCCATAATATTAATATAGCTTGGATTATTGTCAGGAAAGAATAGAATTTTTGGTTTATTGGCAAAAAAGAAAAATACTGTAATAATTAACAATAAAAATGTTCCTGTTAATAATAGTCCGGGTTTTTTCCCTCTAAGTGAATATTTTAGAATTTTCAGATAAAGGTTTTCCAGTTTTACTAAAAATTTATTTTGAAACCATTGACCTAAGTCATGAAGGAATAAAAAATTAGAGATAGTAATTGCTGCAGCAATAATAAAAAGCATGAAGATAACATTGCTTCCGAAAAGCAATCCAACAATTGCTATTCCTGTAAATATCAGCGTTAATGTAAAAATTCGTTTTTTATTAGGAGCTTCATTATGGGCATCTTTTTTGGAAAATTGCGATGAAATAACAGGAATAATAATCAGTGCAACAAACAAGGATGATGTGAGTACAATTATCAATGTAACCGGTAGGATTTTCATAAATTCGCCTACCATTGAGTCCCAAAAAACTAATGGAAAAAATGCAGCGAGAGTTGTTGCTGTTGAAGCAATAATAGGAATTGCTATTTCACCAACAGCGAGTTTTGCTGCTTGAAATTTAGAATAGCCCCTTCCTATATATCTATAGATATTTTCTACAGTAACAATTGCATTGTCAACTAACATTCCGAGAGCAAGGATGAGAGCAAAAAGGACAATCATGCTTATTCGATAATCAATTGCACTTAAAACAACAAAGGAAATCACCATTGAAAGAGGAATTGCTAAACCTACAAATAATGCATTTCTTGTTCCCAAGAAGAAAAACAAAACCAAGATAACGAAAATAATACTTATTATCATGCTGTTTTCCAGATTGCCTAATTGCATTTTCACCATTTCAGACTGGTCGTTAGTAACAACAATCTTTAAATCTTCAGGAAATATTTTTTCATTTCTAACCCTTTCCAGAATTTCCTCAATTTGGCTGGTTGTTGATAAAATATTTTCACCACCTTTTTTCACTACCTGAACTGAAACAACAGCCTGACCATTTAATCTTGTAAAGCTTGATGGGTCTTCATATCCATCAATTACCTCGGCAACATCTCTCAAATAGACAATATTATTGTTCTCTGTTTTAACAATAATATTTTCCATTTCTTTGGCGTTAACAAATTCGCCAATAGTTCTGATAGACCGCCTTGTTTTAACAAGTTTTATCTCTCCACCGGATATTGACACATTTTCTTGAACAACTGCATTTTCAATATCTCTGAATGTTAATTCAAAAGATTCCAATTTGTGTTGGTCAACATTAATTTTTACTTCTTTTTCGTTTACTCCCTGAATATTAACTTTAGAAACTTCATAAATAGTTTCAATTTCATCTTCAAGAATTTCAGCAAATTTTTTCAGTTCATCAATACTATAATCTCCATAGAGGTTAATGTTTTGAATTGGGAATTCAGTAAAGTCAATGTCATCAACCACTGGGTCAGTAGGTAAATCATTCGGTAATTCACTTTTTGCATTATCAACTGCATCCTTCACATCCTGCAAAGCATCTTTTATTTCAACACTGGAGGTAAATTCAATAAATATCATTGAAAAATCCTGAGATGAAGTTGATGAAATTTGCTTTATTCCTTTTATCGATTCAACTTCTTTTTCAATTGGACGAGTAATTAAATTTTCTATGTCGATTGGAGTATTCCCCGGATAAATAGTTTGAACCATAACATATGGCATTGCAACATCCGGCATAAGTTCTTTTGGTAGATTCACATATGACCTCATACCAAAAATAATTAGCATGAATGCAAGCAAATATACCGTGTTCTTATTTTTTAATGCAAGAGTAGAAAGTTTAAATTCTTTAAAACCTTTTGCAATTTTATTTTCGTTTGATTCCATAGTGTTCTCTATTTTATTATCTGAATATTTGTTCCTGTTGAAACAGTATTATAACCGTCAATAATTACTTGCTGACCTTGTTTAAGACCACTTAAAATTTCAGTTTGGTCTCTAAAAGATTTTCCTGTTTTTACATAAGTTTTCTTTGCTATATATTCTCCATCTTTCTTTTCAGCTATGAACAAAAAGAATTCATTATTCACGGCGCGTTTTAGAATTATTGACGGAACAATACATGCAGAGTCGTTTACATAATCATTGATATGGATAATTGAAATTATATTTGGCTTAAGTTGATTTTTTCTGTTATTTAATTTTACTTCAATAGTGAAGGTTCTATTATCAAGCTTTACAACATTACCGGTTCTGGAGATAGGCACTCTATACTCAATTTCTTTGTATGCCGGAAAAGTGACTAAAACTGTGTCACCTTTCTTAATACTAGAAAGATAATTTTCCGAAAGGTCGGCGTTTACTTTTAGTTTTGTTAAATCAACAAGTTGAACAACTTTAAAACCCGGAGAAGCCATCTCACCTTCTTTTAGGAATATATCATCTACTATTCCATCAAAAGGAGCTTTTATTTGAGCCATAGCCAACTGAGCTTTCAAAGTTTCAAGTTTTTTCTCAAGTGATTCTTTGCCATTTTTTGCTTGTAGAAACTGAATCTCAGAACCAATTTTTTGGTCCCATAACTCTTTTTGTTTCATATACATTGTGTTGGCAAGTTCAAGTGCAGTTTGTAATTCTTCTATTCCTTTTCGAGTTACAGCAGTATTTAAACATAGAATAAGTTGACCTTTAGAAACTCTATCACCTTCTTCTACATAAATTTTCTTTATTTGCCCATTCATTTCAGGGCTAATATATGCATCATTAACAGCTTCAACTGAACCATTAACTTCTATGAAATGGTCGAATTCTTCTGTGATTATATTTTTAGTTCTCACAGGAACAAGATAATTCTCTTTTGTATAATTTGTGTCTGCCAGAAGCTCATCTTCAAGTTTTGATATATCCTTTCTAAGATTTGTAATTTCTTTTTTCTTTCCTTTAATTTCTTTTTTAATTTGATCAATTCTATCTGTCGAAGAGCAAGATGCTAAGATTACGACTAATGCTAATACTAATATTTTTTTCATGATTTTAGTGTTTTTCTATTTATATTTATTTAGAGCTTTATCTAATTTGTTTTTTGCATTTAATAATTCAAAAATTGCGTTAAAATAATTTGATTGTGAGTTTAGGTATTGATTATGTACTTGTGTTAACTCAAGGCTTGAAGACATGCCTTGATTAAATTTTATTAATGTGCGGTCATAAATTCGTTTAGTTATTTTCATATTGGATTTCTCATTATTATATTTTTCGGAGGCTGTAGAAAAATCAGAGTTAGCTTGTTGAACTCCGAGAATAAGACCTTGTGAAACCATCTCCTTGCTGTTTCTGGCTTTTTCAAGTTCAAGTTTTGCTTGTTGAACTCTGGATAGTTTTAGACCACTACTAAAAATCGGTATGTTAAGAGTAGCTCCAACAATATTTGACGGAAACCAATCTTTTCCACTTTCAAAAAAATCAAAATCATTTCTCATAGCTTTCTGATTATAGCTGTAGAATGCCGAAATCGAAGGTAGAAATTCTGTTTTTTCCCGTTTCCAATTTAATTTTTGAAGATATTCCTGAGTTTGCATTAATTGAAAATCTATGTGTTCGTTTACATTAAAAGCGTTTGCTTGTAAAGCATTTGCACCAACAGTTTCAACAATGTTTTCAAGTTTGTCTGTTAGTATGATTTCTTCTTTCAAATCAATTCCCATTTGATATTTTAAAAGATTAAGGCTTAAATCAATTTGATTAGTAATTGCGTTAAGAGAAATTTCAATATTTTTCAAAGTATATTCCAATTGGTCAACATCAGTTTCTTCAACAAAACCGACTTTTAACATTTTGGAGGTTTCCTCAAAAATCTTTTTCAGATTTTCATAACTTGCTTCAAGGATGCTTTTATTTTCCTTTGCAACCAAAGCAAGAAAGTAAGTTTGAGTAACAGTTTCTTTGATGTCAACTTTTGCTTTGTCGAGAGCTTGCTGCGAAAGTTTTTTGTAAATTTTTGATGCTTGCAATCCAACAATATAAGGACCACTAAAAACTAACTGGGTTGCAGTTAAATCAAAAGATGCATTATGTTGAGTTCCGAATTTCATTTCCATATATGTGTCAGGAGGAGCATTTGGGTCAAAGATTTGAGCAGGAATCAAAGTAACAGGTATGTCCAGCATGTTTTGGTATGATAGTGATGAATTTACTTGAGGTAAACCCATTGCTGTAGTTTCCCAAACTTTCTTTTCGGATTTAACAATATCAAGTTGTGCATTTTTAACTGTAGCATTATTTTGAACAGCATATTCTTGTGCTTGTTTCAATGAAAAGCTTTTGGCAACTTGCCCGTAGGAAAGTTGCATCATTAAAAAAAGACTTATGATTATAAAAACTAATTTTTTCATTTTTCTTCTATTTTAAAATTCAAGGATTTTTTTTGTTTTTCTAAATATTCAATCCCTTTTCGATTTGAGATTCCTCTAATATGATTTTCAAACATTATTTCAAATACTTTTTCAAATGTAAAATCTGTAGATTTCAGAAAGTCTGAATCATGCATGCTTTCAAGTTTTTGGACATAAAAACGAGCAGTAAATTCTATATTGACTTCAGGTCTGAATAAGCCTTCATCAATTCCTTTTTTTAGATTAAGTTTTGTGTATTCGTAAACATTTTTTCTTTTTACATCAATAAATTTTTGAAATATTTGGGGATAATATTTTTTTAATTCATAAGTTAAAATTGGATTGAAATGTTTTACATTTTCGCTAACTATTTTACTAACTTCGAGTAATTGGTCTATAGCATTTTTTGCAGTTTTAACTCTTTTTTTATGTTTTTCACCTTCTTCTTCATGCATTAAATAAAAAATAGTTTCTAATAAATCATTTTTGTTTTTCACGTATTTATAAAGAGTTTTTTTTGAAATGCATTGGTCTCTGCAAATATCATCCATAGAAATGTTGCGGATACCAAATTTGATAAAAAGTTGAGCAGCTCTTCTTGCAATAATTTTTAATTTTTCATCCATTTTCTATAGTATTTATTAAAGTGGCGGCAAAAATAAAATATAAAACCTTAGGAAACAAATAATATTTAAAACGTTTCCAATATTTAACTTTTTTTAAGACGATAACCTAATTTAAAATGTTACAGATATTAAAAAAACGTTACTAATTAGTTTTGAAAAGATGCCACAGATTCACAGATTAAAAAATTATAAACATAATTTCATCAGATTGTTTTACAAATAAAAAAATATTTTTTTTATTTATAATTCAGAGATAATAACATAATTATTTTACTCCGTTAATAGTCATTTATACAACTAAAAACCTTTATTTATCATATTTAAAAATAGTATATTTAAAATCTGTGAATCTGTGGTTTTTTTTTATTTAGGACTGATTAGTTACAAAAAACAATTAAATTTGAACAAAAATTATTTCATCTATGATAAAAATAGAAAAGTTTAAAACATCAGATAAAGAACAATTTAAAATAGCATGTTCAATTAGGAAAAAGGTTTTTGTTGTTGAGCAAAAAGTTGAACCCGAGCTTGAATTTGATGAATTTGAAGATGTTTGTCTGCATTATTTATTTTATGTTAATAAGAAACCGATTGCAACAGCAAGATGGAGAAATATTGGAGATAAAATTAAACTTGAGCGTTTTGCTTTATTGAAAGAATATAGAAATTCGGGCTATGGTTCTGCTCTTTTAGATGAGGTACTAAAAGATGTAAAAAAGGAAAACAAATTAATTTATTTACACGCCCAACTTAAGGCTGTGCCATATTATTCAAGAAAAGGATTTATAAAAAAAGGAGAGATTTTTGAAGAAGCAGGAATTCAACATTATTATATGGAAATTCATAGTCAGTAATCAGTAATTGGTGTTCGGTAATCAGTAATCTGTAGAACAACTTGATATTAAAATTATTTGAAAATATAATTCGAAAGAAAAAATTGGTTTCCTCACTACTTCTTCCTTAGTCTTTACCTTCTCCTTAGTATTAAATAAAGATCAAACTACCTCCGTCAATCAAAGGTCCATCATAAAGTTCAATAATTTTATAGTCTAAATTTTTAAGGAAACTTTTGACTTTATTACCATCAGAAAGATATTTTAACGAGCCAATAATAAACACTTTATTTTCATATACTCCACAGGCACCTCCAAAAAAACCATTTGAAAATCCTTCAAGTAAAATGTATTCAGGTGAAACATAAAGAATATTCAATTTTGCCTTTAATAGAGTTTGATAAACCCCTTTATCAGATGTGATAAAACTATTATTTTTCAGTGGAAGTAAATTACATCTCGTGTAGGCTTGGTTCAAGTGAATATGAGTTAATTCTTTTGTGTTTTCAAGTATTATTTTGTCAGTTATTTTTAGATTATGAATTAATAAATTATCGGTTACAACAGCATTGTAGTGAGCAGATGAGGGGTATTTTGATTCTACATTTCTACTTCCAATAACTAAAGGGAAATTCTTCTCTTTTAATAACAATAAATAAGATTCAGGAAGATTTGGAGCAATAATTAGTCTGCTATTTGTTTTGCAAAAAAATATGTCAGGATGGCCAGAGATTGCATCATAAGTTATGTTCGAAGTTGAAAATTCTATAATATCTCCGTGTTTGGCAAGAGAATCTTTTGCTTCAGGAGGAAGTTTTTTATCTGTTATTATTAAGTTTTTCATGAAGTCCAATTCTTTCATAAAATCGATTTTTAACACCGGGGATATTTAAAAAAGCAACAATTGTATTTGCCCATGAAATTAAAGCGATGATAATAAAGACAACAGTTGAGTCGAATAATCTTTCAAAAATAATATTAAAAACACCTGCCATTAAAATGAAAATAAAATTAATATTATTGTTATAGGCAATCATATCTCCAAGTTTTCTTCCCTGGATATTATGTTGCATCCAATTGTTGAAAGGTACTTTAAACAAACCACCAAAAAAGGCACCTATAACTAAAAGAATAATGAACAAATTTGGAGATGGACTGAGTGTTGGAATTAAAGTGAGTCCGATACTTAGCCCGATACCACCTATTGGAATTAAGCCTAATCCTGCACGTTTTTTTGAAATTATCCCCGACACCACACAACCCAAAGCAATGGCAATAGCCATATAGCCCATAATAAAACTTATTTCAGTATTTGTCATACCATAATTCAGGTCGCAATAAACTTTTAAATTCATTTGAATCCAGGCTCCAATTAACCAGAACGTTGATAATCCAAGAACGATATAATTTCCACCATTTGTTGTTTTTCCCCATTTTATGCAGCTTCGGATGTATGTGATAAAAAAAGTAGATTCATTACTTTCTTTCATTGGTTCACTCTCAGTTGTTTTTATTAAAAGTCCGGAAATCCACCCAAGAACAGCAATTATTTCGAAAATAATTCCAATAGTTATTATTCGGGAGTGAGAGCTAAAAATAGCGTCTGCTTTGATGTCTGAAATACTTCCAGCAATAAAAGTGCCTATTAAAACTCCTAGAAAAGTGAACATTTCAATCATTCCTGTTCCAAAGGATATTCCTTCTTTTCCACCTACATCTCTAATTAAACCATATTTCGCAGGAGACAATAATGTGCTTTGCAAACCAATTAAAAATAAAGCAAAAATAACTATATAAATACTGTCAAACCAAAAACCAGCAAATGCAATTATCACAATAAACATTTCACAAAACTTAGTTATTCTGACAATTCTCTGTTTTGATTTCATCTTAGAAAATCTTCCGGCATAAGATGAGAAAAGAATAAAAGGAAGTACTAAAACAATTCCTGCAATTGAAATTATCAGCGATTCATTTTCTTTTGGAAACCATTCAACTGCAACAAAACAAACTAACCACTTCAGGAAGTTGTCGTTCATTACACTCAAAAAATTCATTCCGAAGAGTGGTAACCAGTTTGTTGTTTTTGTCATCTTTGTTATTTTAACCATATAAGGCATATAAGTTCATATAAGTTTTTCTTCTATTTTTATTTATTTATTATATGGTTCAATTTTTTTACTAAATAGTTTTCCCCCAAAATCCATACGGACTTTATAAGGTTGTACTTTCTTTAAGTGTTTTCTTATATTTTCTTTTATGCCTTATATGGTTAAATTTTTAACAATAATATTATTCCGGCAAATCCCGATACAATTCATTAACATAAGTTTTTTGTCCTTCTTTAAATAGGTTTGTTACATTAAAATTAAGTAATAATCCTTCAGGAGCTTTCAATAATTTCATATAAGTCATTAGTTGAGCTTCATGAATTGGATGAATTCCATCAGTTGCTTTTAATTCAACTGGTAAAATATTCTCAATAAACAAATCACATCTTAATTCGGCATCCAGTTCTAATCCTTTATAAACAACAGGTACGACTAATTCAGATTGAAATTCTATTCTTCTTTCTGTTAGTTCGTATTTTAGGCATTTGTGATAAACACTTTCCAATAAACCAGGACCTAATGCTTTGTGTACTTCTATTGCTGCACCATTAACCTGATAAATTAGATCCTTTAAAAAAGATTTTGTTATTTCCATAGTTGTGTGTATTTTGAATTAATATTATAATCATATAAGGCATATAAGTATTTTTATTTACGTCTCATATGGTTTAATTTATTTTGAAGCAGGTTTTTGCCATTTTTGTATTTTTACCATATAAGGCATTTAAGGTCATATAAGATTTATAAAAGTTTTCTTATATGTTTATATATTTCTTATATGGTTCAATTTATTTTTTAAACAGTTTTTTTTATTTTTTTATTTTCAACCATATAAGGCATTTAAGGCCATATATGGTTTATAAAAGTTTTCTTATATGTTCTTATATTTCTTATATGGTTCAATTTTTTTCAATGATTAATTTTCTGCCTCCTAATGAAGAATCCGTTTTGAATTCAACCTTATTAAATAATTTCTGTAAATATAGTTTGTTTTTTCTTTTATAACCGATTGCATAATTTAGTTGTGATGGAGATACTCTTATGATTAATTTATTTTCTGAAACAGTTTTAAACCTTTCTTTAAATAAATCATTCCATATTTCAGTTAAAACGAGTTCTTTGAAAGATGGATGAAAAGGACCTGCAATGAGATCATCGCCTAAAATACCTTCAGAAGGATGAAGTCCTGTTCGGATAATATTAACATTAGCTTTTTCAAAAATCAGAAATAATTCTTTCGACCATTTCACAGCCTCATCAACTGAAAGAGCTTTATACAATCCTTCATTGTAAAGTTCTTCAAGCCTTGTTCCCCTGATTACGAGAGTGGGATAAATTCTGGTGTTATCAGCTTTAAGCTCAATAATTTTTTTAGCAGTATTTATTGATTTTTCTAAACTGTCGCCGGACAAACCAATCATCATTTGAAGACCTAAGGAAAATCCATTTTCTCTAATTATTTTTGAAGCATCTTCAACATCATAAGCAGTATGTCCCCTGCCGGATTTTAATAAAACATCTTCATCCATTGATTGTGCTCCAAGCTCAATAGTTGAAACTTTATGCCTCTTAAGAAGGTTTAGAATTTCTTGATTAATATAATCAGGACGGGTTGAAAGACGAATTCCTTTTACTATTCCTTTTTCAAAATAAGGCTGAACAACTTTAAGATAATTTTCCTGTTCTTGTTTTTCAATTCCTGTGAAATTTCCTCCAAAAAAACCAATTTCAATATGTGAATCTTTTTTTGGAATTGTTGCTAAATGTTCTTCTATTATTTTCTTTACTTCAATTAAAGATGGCGATTTTTGATGCCCTGAAATTTTCCTTTGATTACAAAAAACACATTGGTGCGGACAAGCAAATTCTGGTATAAATAATGGGATTGTATAATGTTTCATTAAAAAATCTAAACTTAAATAAAATAGGAATCAAAATTACAATATTAAATTTCCAAACGATTTAAAATTTGTGTAATTACTCAGAATTTCTTTGAATTATAGACAGAGATTATAATAAACTGTGGCAAAAAATTCTTTATATTAAAAATATATTTATCTCCAACTTCTTATTTTTTATATTTTTGTTGACTCAAAAATTAAAATATTATGATAAAAATTAAAAAATTTATTTTTAATCAGTTTCAGGTAAACACTTATGTTTTGTATGACGAAACAAAGGAATGTGTGATAATTGACGCAGGATGTAACGACGAAAACGAAAAGCAAGAACTTATAGATTATATAAAAACGCAAGAATTAAAACCTGTTAGATTATTATATACTCATTGCCATATTGACCATATTATAGGAAACACTTTTGTTGCAAAAACATATAATCTTCTTCCTGAGATTCATCAGGCAGGGCTTGTTTTCTTACAATTATCAAAGGAACATGCTGAAAGTTTTGGTTTTGAAATTGATGAGATAGTTTTACCAAAAAAATATATAAATGAAAAGGATATAATTAAATTTGGAAATTCGGAATTAGAAGTAATTTATACTCCCGGTCATGCTGACGGAAGCATTTGCTTTATTAACAAAGAACAAAAAATAATATTTTCAGGAGATGTTTTATTTTATGGAAGCATAGGCAGAACTGATCTTCCAACAGGTAATTATAAATTGCTTATGGAAAATATCAACTCAAAACTTTTGGTTTTTGATGATGATTTTACTGTTTATTGTGGTCACGGTTCCGAAACAACGATAGGTTTTGAAAGGAAAAATAATCCTTATTTTGAAATGGATATTTAAATAACGTACTGATTATTCACAAAATTTCACAATTTCTTCTTCATTTATTTTGTTCATACAATCAAAATGTTTTTTTGGACATTTTTTAAATCCCAGTTTACTGCAAGGGCGACAAGAAAGGTTTTTTATTTCAAGGATTTTTGATTTGTTTTCTTCACCTTTAGGAAAATAAGGATACATGCCAAATTCAGGAATAGTGTTGCCCCAAACAGAAATAATTTCTTTTTTAAGAGCTGCTGCTATGTGCATCAATCCGGTGTCGTTTGCAATAATTTTATATGCTTGTTTTACAAGTGATGCCGATTGGTTTATGTTGAATTGCCCACATGCGTTAAAAATACTATCTCCAACTGATTCTTTTATTATTTCAGCTTTTTCGTGGTCTTCTTTTCCGCCTAATAAAACTATGGGCTGATTTATTTTTTTACAAATCGATATTGTTTTTTTGATGGGTAACTGTTTTGTAATATGTTTGCTTCCAATAACAAATCCAATAAAAACTTTTTGATGCGTTGGTGGTAATTCTGTAATTTTTATTTCGTCTTTAGTAGGAATAAAATAATCTAAACCATTAAAATCATTTTTAACATTTAAAAAATTAGCGGCTTGCAAATATCTGTCAACAATGTGAATCTTAGGTAGAAGATTAATTTTGAAATTTACAATTATCCATTTTTTGAAATTTATTTTATTAAATGTTGAGGATTGTTTGCCAAGTTTAAATATCAAATGTTTTGACCTGAGATTTTTATGCAAATCAATAATATGGTCATAATTTTCTTTTTTCAGTGCAGGGACTATTTCGTTGATATCTTTTTCTATAGAAAACACTTTTGAAATAAATGGATTTTTTTCAAGAATTGAGCGATATTGATTTTTTACAACATAATGAATTTCAACATTGTTAATTTGTTCTTTAACACATCGAACAACAGGAGTAGTTAAAACAATATCTCCGATTGAGCTAAATCTTATGATTAATATCTTTTTCAATAAAGTTTATATATAAAAGGCAAATTTAAAAAAAAGCCCCGACTGAAAGTAAATAGTCAAATTCAACCGGAACTAAAAACAATATTTTCCTGAAAATTATTTTGCTATTAAATGGAATTCTTCTTCGGTATCACCAACAATATGCAAATACCATAATTCGTCATTTTTAAGCCTAAGAATGACATAAACAATTGGTAAATCGTTAGGAGCTCCATCAGTTTTTAGTCTTATTTTTACTTTATCATTGCTAAATTCCCAAGTGCCTGTTGATTTAACTTCATTAGCCATTTGGCTCCATGTATCATCTTTTTTATATTCAATAGTAAAGTCCTCGGGTTGTTGATCTGTTACATCAGTTTCGCCAAGAGGAGTTATCTGCATTACACTTTGAATTTTCCATTCTCTGCAAAGACGTTTTGTTTTAGTATTAAGACTAATCGTTGGTCCGTCTTCGTATTTACTACAAGAAAAACTTCCAATCATAAAAGCAATAATAAACGTAAATACTAATAATTTTTTCATGGCAGCAATTTTTTTAATTTTTAAATAAAGAATTTTTCCAATTAACAAAAATAGTAAAATACTATTTAATAGTATAATTTTTTCGTTAAAAATTAATTGATGTAACTTCAAATATTTCTTTTTGCCTATTTTCGCAATATGGTTTTAACAGATACACACACACATCTATATTTAGATAATTTCGCTCAGGATAGAAAATTGGTAATTGAAAATGCTATTGAAAATGATGTGAAATTTATGATGTTACCAAATATTGACAGCACATCAGTTGATGATATGCTGAATTTATGTGATAGTTTTCCTGACAATTGTTTTCCAATGATTGGTTTACATCCGGGCTCTGTTAACAAAGATTATAAGAATGAAATTGCAATTGTAGAAAAATATTTAACAACTAAGAAATTCTATGCAATTGGCGAAATTGGAATTGATTTATATTGGGATAAAACATTTTATAAAGAACAAGAAATTGCTTTTAATCATCAAATTCAATTAGCATTAAAATATAAATTACCAATTGTCGTTCATTCTCGTGAATCCTTTGATGAAATAATTAAAATAATAAAGCAAATAAATAATCCTGATTTGCTCGGAGTTTTTCATTGTTTTACAGGAACTTTAGAACAAGCCCAGAAAGTTATTTCTCTTGGATTTAAAATTGGAATAGGAGGCGTTGTAACTTTTAAAAATTCAGGTTTAGATAAAGTTGTAAAGGAAATTAATCTTGAATACATTGTTTTAGAAACAGATTCACCATTTCTTGCTCCTGTTCCTTATCGTGGAAAAAGAAATGAAAGCTCCTATATTTTTTATATTGCAAAAAAAATTGCTGAAATAAAAAATATAACAATTGAAGAAGTAGCTGAGGCAACAACAAATAATGCAGTTAGTTTATTTAAATTCATAGAATACAATTATTAAAAAAAAAATACAAAATTTATATAAATTTTTACCGTAGAAGAGTTTTTTTTGTATTTTAGCAAACTAAATTATTTGAGTAGGAGTGATTCGTTTTCCTCAAAGGAGAGGTGGCCGAGCGGTTTAAGGCGCACGCTTGGAAAGCGTGTGTACGCCAAAAGTGTACCGGGGGTTCGAATCCCTTCCTCTCCGCAATAAATTTGTAAACTATATTTTAAATTATAAAAACAAATAAATTAATTATTAAAAATCAATAACAATTAACTATGAAAAAATTAATTGCATTTTTAACAATTGCAGGATTGTTAACTTTTGGAGCATCAAATTTTATTTATGCTCAGACAGATGAACAAACAGATGAAAACACAGCAATTGAAAATACTGATACAGCCGTTCAAACAGCTGACTCAGCAATTGCACTTGTTGCCGAACCATTAGTGGATGAAGAAGAAGTTGTTGAATCAAAAACATTTCACCAGATATTAAAAGAAAAATTTATTGAAGGTGGTGCTGGATTTATGGGCATTGTATTATTATGTTTAATTCTCGGTTTAGCTTTATCAATTGAAAGAATTATTTATCTGAATCTTTCAACTACTAACACAAAAAAGCTTTTATCAAAAATTGAAACAGCTATAGAAACTGATGGAGTTGAAGCTGCTCAGGAAATATGCAAAACAACAAAAGGACCTGTTGCAAGTATATTCTATCAAGGATTATCAAAATATAACGATGGTCTTGAAATGGTTGAAAAATCAATTATTGCTTATGGTAGTGTTTTAATGGGACGTTTAGAAAAAGGTGTTTCATGGATTTCATTATTCATTGCTATAGCCCCTATGCTTGGTTTCATGGGAACAGTTATTGGTATGATTCAAGCTTTTGATAATATCGAAGCAATGGGTGATATTTCAGCAACAATTGTTGCCGGAGGTATTAAAGTTGCCTTGTTGACAACAGTATTCGGTTTAATCGTGGCTATTATTCTTCAAGTATTTTATAATTATATCATTGCAAAAATTGATAGTTTAGTAAATGATATGGAAGATAGCACCATTACTTTTGTTGACATTTTAGCGAAAAAAAAATAATTTAAATAAAAAACACTATGAATACTAAATTAATATTAAAGATTTCAACTTTAGTTTCCGTATTATTTATGGCACTCGGAGTAATTTTTGTTGTGTTGGTATGGTTTTATGGAGATGAAATTGAAACAAGTACAGCGATACAAGCTAATGTGTTAAATCCATATTTTATTTTAACATATATTGTTTTGTCTTTATGTGCTTTTTTTGCTATTATTTTTCCTATTGGATTCCTTACAAGAAATCCTAAAAGTGCAATACAGGCACTGATGATTTTAATTGGATTTGTATTGCTTTTCGGAATTTCATATTTGTTAGCATCAGGTAGTATTGACGGAGATGTTTTGCAAAAAGCATTTGAAAAAGGTAATATTACAAGTAGCAGTTCAAGGCTTGTTGGAATGGGATTAATTTCTACCTATATAATTATTGCAGTTGCAGTAATTGTTACAATTTATTCCGGTGTATCACAAATATTTAAAAAATAATTTAAAATTAAAATAATATGGCATCAAGAGCTCCACAACAAATAAACGCCGGCTCAATGGCAGATATAGCTTTTTTGCTTCTTATTTTTTTCCTTGTTACTACAACCATGGATGTTGATTCAGGTATGATCAGAAAATTGCCTCCACCGTTGCCACCAAACCAAGAGAAAGTTGATGTTAAACACAGAAATATTTTCGTGGTTTTAGTTAATTCTTACGACCAGTTGTTAGTTAAAGGGAAACCTGAGAATATAAAAAACCTCAGAGAAGAAGCTAAAGATTTTTTAAGACCTCGTTCTGTTGATGACCCTGATTATCCGGAAACTGAACTAAGAAAAATCGACCTACTTGGAGAAGTTTGGAAATCGAAAGGAGTTATATCTTTACAAAACGATAGAGGAACTTCCTATGATATGTATATTCAGGTGCAAAATGAATTAGCAGCAGCTGTAAGAGAACTTAGAGATGAATATTCTCAGGATAAGTTTGGAGTAAAGTTCAAAAAATTAAATGGGGATTTAACCAAAGCTGTTCAAAAAGCAATACCTGTTGCAATATCTGAAGCTGAACCTAAAGATGTAGGAGGAAAAAAATAATGAGTCGATTTAAGAAAAAAAAAGGTAAGGGAGTTGTAGAAATAAATACATCTTCTTTGCCCGATATAATTTTTATGTTATTGTTTTTCTTCATGGTTACAACTGTGATGAGAGAAATAACATTAATAGTACATGTTAAACCTCCCGAAGCAACTGAAGTTCAAAAATTAGAAAAAAAGGGATTAGTTAGCTATATTTACATTGGTCCTCCTCCTGCTACTAAACAAAAAGTTCTTGGCTCAGAGCCAAGAATTCAACTAAACGATGCTTATGCAAATCCTCGTGATATTGCCGAATTCATTGAATTAGAAAGAGAAGCTGTTATTGAAACAGAAAGACAATTGATTACTACTTCTCTAAAAGTTGATATGAACACTAAAATGGGTATTGTTAGTGATGTTAAACAGGAACTAAGAAAAGTTGGGGCATTTAAAATTAATTACTCAACTCGGAAAAAAACAGAAATAAAAAAATAGATAATTATATTATTTGTATGAAAAGGAAGTATTTTTTACTTCCTTTTTTTTTTGCATATTTCGGTCTAATTGAAAAAACATGGTTGCTATTTTTTAAGTAATTCATTGATTAATTTCATTTTTCTGTGTTTTTTTAAACCAGCATGAACTCTTATTTTATTTTTAAGATTTGAGAAAGTTCCTTCA
>Ga0307991_1000082_pt1 | contig 72016 bp, 49 predicted proteins | sample EllFjometagen131_FD_203146 | JGI IMG/M metagenome (GOLD analysis project Ga0307991, IMG submission 203146) | Marine microbial communities from Ellis Fjord, Antarctic Ocean - #131 | ecosystem: Environmental > Aquatic > Marine > Unclassified | place: Southern Ocean | collected 2014-10-08
TAGTGACCCAAAAAGAAATATCCTTTGAGAAAGACTTATTTTCTGGATAATTTCAGATTTACAACCGAAACACTGGGTTATAGCTATGTTTTGGGTAATTTCTCAAAAACTTTCGGATGCTAGTGTTTTAATCTGTAAAAATTAATATCAACCCCCAGAAATCAAAATGTAATTTGTAATTTCGCAGCCCAAAAAAAAGAGGAAAAAAATATAGAATTAATCCCATGTCAAGAAACCTTTACATTGCTGCTACAGAAGCAGAATCCGGAAAATCTTTGATTGTTCTCGGAATCATGAATATCTTAACAAGACACATCAAAAGAGTAGGACTGTTCAGGCCTATTATCAGGCTTGAAAAAAAACCTGATCATGATATTAATCTTGTTTCAAAACGATTTAAACTTCCTTTTGATCATGATTTAATGTATGGAATGACTAGTAAAGAAGCATTCAAGCTAATTAATACCGATGATTTTGACACAGTTATCACAACAATTATTAATAAATATAAAAAACTGGAATCTGAATGTGATTTTGTTCTAATTGAAGGTACTGATTTTACAGGTTCTTTAAAACCGTTTGAATTTGAATTTAATTCCAGAGTTGCAAACAATCTTAATGCTCCAATTTTAGCAGTTGTTTGCGGAAAAGATAAAAATGTTGATAAAATTGCCAATATAGTTCAACTTACAAAAAGCCTTCTTATAAATGAAAACTCTAATTTTTTAGGAATACTTGTTAATCGTGTTAAAAACGAACACCTTGAAGAAGTTGTTAAATTACTCGAATCATTAAGTACAAATAATGAAATTAACTTTGTTGTTCCTGAATTAGAGTTGCTTCAAAAGCTTACCATTAGACAAATTGCAAATGCATTAAAAGCAAATCATGTTTATGGCGACGAAAATGTACTTGATTACGATGTTACTAACTACAAAGTTGGTGCAATGACAATAGAAAACATTTTAAAACATAACGAAGCAGGAACATTGGTAATAACTCCAGGTGACAGATCGGATATTCTTATAACTCTTTTCATGACTTTCTTATCCGATAATTTTCCAAAAATTGCCGGTATAATTCTTACTGGAGGTTTTAAAATTAATAGTGATTTAATGAAATTAATCAGGGGTATTAAAAAACTACCTGTTGCTATATTTGAAGTTGATACAGACACATACACAACTGCAATAAATATTAATAATACAAAAGCAACATTAAAACCTGATAACGAACGAAGGTTAGCAATGGCACAAGGTCACTTCGAAGCATTTGTTGATGATACTAAACTTAAAGAAATAATAGATGTTACACCTTCTAACGTAATAACTCCAATAATGTTTGAGTACGAACTCTTTGAAAGAGCACGTTCAAATAGCAAACATATTGTTCTTCCGGAAGGTATGGATGATCGTATTCTTAGAGCTGCAGAAATTTTACTCCGAAGAAATGTTGTTGAGATTACATTATTAGGAAATGAAGATGATATTTTCGCCAGAGCTGAAGAGCTTCATTTAAAATTAGAAGGAGTAAACATTATTGATCCTTATGATAATGATCTTATTAATGATTATGCATTAACTTATTATCACCTTAGAAAACATAAAGGAATTACAAAAGAAATGGCATTCGATGCGATGCACGATGTAAGTTACTTTGGAACAATGATGGTATTTAAAAACCATGCCGACGGAATGGTTTCAGGTGCTGCTCATACAACACAACACACTATTCGTCCTTCTTTTGAATTTATAAAATCAAAACCAGAGTTTTCTATTATTTCAAGTTGTTTTTTAATGTGCTTTGAAGACAGGGTTCTTGCTTATGGTGATTGCGCATTTAATCCAAATCCAAACTCTGAAGAGTTAGCTGACATTGCAATTAGCTCTGCAGATACTGCCAGTTTGTTTGGTATTGAACCCCGCGTAGCAATGCTCTCATATTCTACCGGTGAATCAGGGAAAGGAAAAGATGTTGATAAAGTAAGAGAAGCAACCGAGATAGCCCGTAAACGTCGTCCTGATATAAAAATTGAAGGGCCAATTCAATATGACGCAGCATACGATGCCAGTGTTGCATTGAAAAAAATGCCAAATAGCGAAGTAGCTGGAAAAGCAACAGTTTATATTTTTCCTGACCTTAATACAGGTAACAATACATATAAAGCTGTACAACGAGCATCAAATGCTTTAGCTGTAGGTCCTGTTTCTCAAGGTCTAAACAAACCTGTAAATGATTTGAGCAGAGGTTGCTCTGTTAAAGATATTGTTAACACAGTTTTAATAACAGCTATTCAGGCGCAACAAGAAGCTTAAGAAATTTTTATTTAAGGTAAAAGATTCGGGATTAGAAATTAAATAAATTTCAAATCCCGATTTAAACTATATTAAAAAGGTGTACACTCAAGGGTTTCTTCAATAATTTTTCGTCCTCTAATTGAACGATATTTTTTCTTTGAACTTGTTAATTTAATATCATCAAATTCAAAAATTAGAGATATTTCGTTTGATGGACCTGTATATGTTTGACCAGCAGTAACTGCCATATCATAACTATACATTAATTTTAATCTTGCAATATCACCAAAGGGAATATAAACTCCTGCGAGAAGAACAAAGTCAGAATGAGTATCGTATTCGAGAGATTCATTTCTGTACCACAATCCAAAATACATACTGGTAAAATAAAAATTCATTCCTACCGAATACAAATTCATTTTAGCCTGATATTGCCAAATGATTCCAGGATTAAGTTTAAATCCTTTCTTTCTTACAAAATAACCTGTTTTTTGACCAATATCAAAAATAATATCCCCATGAACAACATATCTGCGTTCAAGTGGCGACCCCCAATCGAAAAAAGATTGCGAAGGTCGGGTTAAATGATGTGCAGCACCGCCAAAAACTCCTGTAACCCCTTCTCCTGAAACCTGAAATAAACCCCCAAAACTAAAATCAGGGTAAATCATTTTATCATCATTTGGTGGAATAAAAGTTGATTGACCAATATTTCCATGCATTCCATTTAGTTCATCACTAAAAACCAAATTGCCCCAATTTATTTGTCTCTGCACAAATGAAGCCATTGCTCCTACTTGCATAATAAAATTTTCAGCTAATGGAATTCTAACTGATGGCATGAATCCTACCGTAGTATTTTGAAAATATCCAACTCCCTCACTAGTCGAATTTACCATGAATCCTAATCCTCCAGCACCAGGAATATCTCTGTCGGCTATATCTAAACTAAAATTATAATTAGAAAAATCACCCGGAAGATCATACCACTGATTACGATAATGAAGCCTTGCCTTTAATCCTTTATTAAGTCCAACAAAAGCCGGATTATAATAAAGTGGATTATTAAAAAATTGAGAAAAATTTCCATCTTGTGCCTGAATATCAGTAATATTTAAACTAAATATTATTGCTGAAATTAAGGTATATATTATTGTCTTTTTCAATATTACTAAGTTTTATTGGTTTGCAAATATTCTAATAATTAATAATTTTATTTCATTAAAAAATAATGAAACATTCAATTTTAAGTTTTGAATAATTTATACGGAAAAAAAGCAAAGTTGTTTCAAAACTAATTCCCTGCAATGGTGGGACATAGTGGATTTGAACCACTGACCCCCGCCCTGTCAAGGCGATGCTCTAAACCAACTGAGCTAATATCCCCCGAAAACAAAAATAATAAAATCTCTGAATCTTTGTGATTATTTTTCATTTTTTTTAAAGAAATCATCTATTCTCACTTAATTGAAGTTTTTTTGTTTGGTATAATCTGTAAATAATTTACTTTTGACAAAAAATTTTATCAATTCAAAATATAATTATTATGAAATTTAAAATAATTGGACTGTCATTTAGTATTTTTTTATTCATCTTTTCAGAATTATCAAATGCTCAAAGCCAAACAAAAGAAATTACCTTAAATGATATTTATGCAAGCGAAAAGCTTTATCAGAAAAGAGTTTACGGAATGAGATCGATGGCAAACGGAAGCTATTATTCTGTTTTAGAAAACGATTCAATAAATGTATATAAATACAAGAATGGTAATTATGTAAAAACAATTGTAACTGCATCAGAATTAATTCCTGAAGGAAAAAAAGAAAATATAAAATTAGGGAATTATACTTTTAGTAAAGATGAGAACAAAATTCTTTTTCCAACAAAAACAGAATATATTTACAGACACTCATCAAAATCAGAATTTTATATTTGGGATATTAAAAACAAAACTTTACAACAATTATCTGAAAACGGCAAACAACGACTGGCAAGTTTTTCGCCTGATGGTTCTAAAGTAGGATTTATTCGTAATAATAATTTATTTATTAAAAACCTGACAAGCAACACCGAAACACAAATTACAAAAGACGGGCTTTATAATAATATTATCAATGGAACAACAGATTGGGTATATGAAGAAGAATTCGGTTTTACAAGAGCTTTTTTCTGGTCACCCAATGGGGAAAAAATTGCTTTTTATAAATTTGATGAAAGCAATGTTAAAGAATTTTGCTTTTCAAAATATGGCGATTTATATCCGGAAGAATATAAATATAAATACCCAAAAGCTGGTGAAGACAATTCAATTGTAAATATATTTACTTATGATATTACCAATGAAAAAACAGTTAAAATGGATATCGGCGAAGAAACTGACCAATATATTCCAAGGATAAAATGGACCAAAAACAATGAAATTTTATCAATTCAAAGAATGAATCGTTTACAAAATAAGTTAGAGATACTTTTTGCTGATCCAAAAAATGGAGAATCAAAAGTAATTTATACCGAAACTAATAAATATTACATTGGTATCACTGACCATTTAACTTTTTTGGATGATAATGAGCATTTTCTTTTTACCAGCGAAAAAGACGGATATTACCATATTTATTTATATAAAATGAATGGAGAGCTTGTAAAACAACTCACTAAAGGAAATTGGGTAATTACTAATCTTATAGGATTTGACGAAAAAAAACAAATAGTTTATTATACATCTGCCGAATCATCACCTCTAAATCGAGATATTTACAGTGTTGATTTAAAGGGAAATAAAAACAAGCTATCATCCCGTAAAGGAACAAACAGAGCCAGATTTAGTTCAGATTATAAATACTTTATTAATACTTTTTCTGATGCAAATACCCCTTCAGTAATAACAGTAAATAAAGCAAATGGGAAACAAATAAGAGTACTTGAAGATAACTCAAAACTTCTGAAAACAATAAAAGAATATAATTTCAGCAAAAAAGAATTCTTTACAATAACAACTTCAGAAAACGTTGAGCTTAATGCATGGAAAATTCTCCCACCAAACTTTGATAAAGAAAAACAATATCCGGTTCTTTTTACAATATATGGAGGACCCGGATCGCAAACCGTACAGAATAGTTGGGGTAGTGATTTATGGGAACAAATGCTGGCACAAAAAGGAATAATTGTAGTTTCTGTTGATAACAGAGGAACAGGAGCAAGAGGAGAAGAATTTAAAAAGATGACCTATATGCAACTTGGGAAATACGAAACAATTGACCAGATTGAAGCTGCTAAATATTTAGGCTCCCTTGATTATATTGATGCAAATAGAATTGGAATATTTGGATGGAGTTATGGTGGATATATGTCAACTTTATGTATGACAAAAGGATCCGATTATTTCAGTACAGGAATTGCAGTTGCACCGGTAACAAATTGGAGATATTATGACAATATATACACTGAGAGGTTTATGCGAACACCTCAGGAAAATGCAAATGGATACGATGACAACTCACCAATTAATCATGTTGACAAATTAAAAGGTAATTTTCTTTTGATTCATGGAACTGCCGATGACAATGTTCATGTTCAAAACTCAATTGACTTGGTAACTGCATTGGTAGCAGCAAATAAACAATTCGAAATGCAGCTTTATCCAAACAGTAACCATGGAATTTATACTGGTAAAAATACAAGAATGCATTTATATAAACGAATGACTGATTTTCTTTTATCAAATTTATTGCAATAATTTGTTTTGTTATTAGTTTTTTTGTTTTACTTTTGCAAACCGAAAAAATGCTAATTCAAAAAGAAAGAGAATAATATGATAATAGTACCTGTAAAGAGCGGAGAAAGTATCGAAAGAGCTTTAAAAAAGTATAAAAGAAAATACGAAAAAACTGGTGTTGTAAAAGAAATAAGAGCCAGACAACAATTTGACAGACCTTCGATAATAAAAAGAGAGCAAAAATTAAAAGCAATTTACGTTCAGCAGCTAAGAGATAAAGCCGAAATTTAATAAAATAATTTATTTATTTTATTAGGAAGAAATTTTGTTTTGAGGATATTTTATTGTATCTTTGAGATATCGTTTCTTCCTATTTTTATTTAATGGTGCAAAGAAAATTTTATCAACATATTCAATTCGAAAAGAGGTTTTCAAACCACACTATTACTGCCTATAAGAAAGACATAACTCAATTCTTTCAATTCATAAAAGAAAAATACGAAATAATTGACGAAAAAAAAGTCGACCACATTATTATTAGATCATGGATTGTTGAATTAATGGAAAAAGGTTTATCAACCCGATCAATAAACAGAAAACTATCATCATTAAAATCATTTTTCAAATATTTGATTCGAGAAGAAAAAATATCCGTTAACCCTATGCACAAAGTCACATCACCAAAAACATCCAAAAGGCTACCAGAATTTGTTGAAGCAAATAAAATGAGTACCTTATTAAATGATATAGATTTTGGAGATGATTTCACATCAGTAAGGGATAAAACAATAATCGAAGTTTTTTATGCAACAGGAATAAGATCATCGGAACTTATTAACTTAAAAGAACAAGATATTGACCTGAAAAGATTAACAATAAAAGTTATCGGAAAGCGAAATAAAGAACGTATAATACCGTTTAGTAATAAACTGAGTGATTTACTAAACACATATATTATAAAAAAACATAAAGAAATTAGTGAATCGGATGTAACTACTTATTTGTTTGTTACAATTAAAGGGAAAAAGATGTACTCAAAACTAGTATATAGAATCATTAATTCATACCTTAATATAGTTACTACATTATCAAAAAAGAGCCCACATGTTTTACGACATACTTTTGCAACACATATGCTAAATAATGGTGCAGACTTAAATGCAATAAAAGAACTTCTCGGACACTCAAACTTATCATCAACTCAGGTGTACACTCATAATACAATAGACAAGTTAAAATCAATATATAATCACGCTCATCCAAAGGCGAAAAAATAGGAGGTAAATTATGAACATTAAAATTGAATCAATTAATTTTAAAGCAGACACAAAACTAAGAGAATTTATCACAGAAAAAATTGAGAAACTATCCAATTACCATGATAGTGTATTAAAAAGTGAAGTAATATTGAAAGTTGACAAAAACGATAAAAGCTTTAACAAAATTACTGAAATAAAAACATCAGTAAAAGGAGAAGATTTTTTCGTTAAAAAACAAAGCAAAACATTTGAAGAATCCACTGATATTGCAGTAGAAGCACTACGAAGACAACTAAGAAAACATAAAGGGAAAACCGAAACCAATTATAGAAAATAATTATTTTTAGAAATATTTAAATTTTCTTTGGTTATTAAGTTAATAATATATATTTTTGCACTCCTTTTAAAACGAAGGTAAGTTATTTGTTTATTTAAAGGAGTTTATGTTATTTTAGGCCGATGTAGCTCAGTTGGCCAGAGCAGCTGATTTGTAATCAGCCGGTCGGCGGTTCGAATCCGTCCATCGGCTCAAACACTTAAAATAATTAAACGAGGGGAGATTCCAGAGCGGTCAAACGGGGCAGACTGTAAATCTGTTGGCAAAGCCTTCGGAGGTTCGAATCCTCCTCTCCCCACAACTGGAGTATAAATGTTCATTACTTAATGAATAACGTTTCTTGTAAACAATTTTTTCAGAAATCACTCCAATTCTGAAATAATGCGGAAATAGCTCATTTGGTAGAGCGACAGCCTTCCAAGCTGTAGGTGGCCGGTTCGAGCCCGGTTTTCCGCTCATGAACCTTACACAAGCCGATGTAGCTCAGGGGTAGAGCACTTCCTTGGTAAGGAAGGGGTCACGAGTTCAATTCTCGTCATTGGCTCTAAAAAGACAATATAATTATATTAAACTAGTAAACAACAATTAAACACTTTTGATATGGCTAAAGAACAATTTGATCGATCCAAACCCCATGTTAATATTGGAACCATTGGTCACGTTGACCACGGTAAAACAACATTAACCGCTGCAATTACTTTAAACCTTCAAGCATCAGGCTTAGCTGAATTTGCGTCATTTGACTCAATTGATAATGCTCCAGAGGAAAAGGAAAGAGGTATTACAATTAATACTGCTCATGTTGAGTATTCAACAGAAAACAGACATTACGCACACGTTGACTGTCCTGGTCACGCCGACTATGTTAAAAACATGGTAACCGGTGCTGCTCAAATGGACGGTGCCATTCTAGTTGTTGCTGCAACTGATGGTCCTATGCCACAAACTCGTGAGCATATCCTTCTTGCACGTCAGGTTGGTGTACCAAAACTTGTTGTTTTTATGAACAAAGTTGACATGGTAGATGACGAAGAGCTTTTAGAATTAGTGGAAATGGAAATAAGAGATCTTCTTTCATTCTACAAATTTGATGGAGAAAACACTCCTATTATTCAAGGTTCTGCTTTAGGTGCACTAAACGAAGAAGAAAAATGGGTAGAAAAAGTAGTTGAACTTATGGCTGCTTGTGACGAGTGGATTCCACTACCAAAGCGTGATATTGACAAAGCATTTCTAATGCCTGTTGAAGATATTTTCTCAATTACAGGTAGAGGTACTGTTGCTACAGGTAGAATAGAAACCGGTATTATTAACTCAGGTGATCCTGTTGACATCATTGGTATGGGAGCTGAAAAACTCAAATCAGTTGTTACTGGTGTTGAGATGTTCAGAAAAATCTTAGACCGTGGAGAAGCTGGAGATAATGCAGGTCTATTATTAAGAGGTATCGACAAAAAAGCAATTTGCAGAGGTATGGTAATTGCTAAACCAGGATCTGTAACTCCTCACAAAAATTTTAAAGCTGAGGTTTATATCCTTAAAAAAGAAGAAGGTGGACGTCACACTCCATTTCATAATAAATACAGACCACAATTCTATTTCAGAACAACTGATGTTACTGGAGAAATGATTCTTCCAGAAGGTGTTGAGATGGTAATGCCTGGTGACAACCTAACAATCGAAACTCATCTTATCTCAGAAATTGCTATGAATAAAGGTTTAAGATTTGCAATTCGTGAAGGTGGACGTACTGTTGGAGCTGGTCAGGTAACTGAAATTCTTGACTAAGAAACAAAATAAATACTGGTTTATGAATTAGGCTTTTATTATTTTGAGAGCCTAATTCTGCCATATAAAATGTTCTTTAAATATTTTAATACGGGTGTAGCTCAATTGGTAGAGTAGTGGTCTCCAAAACCATTGGTTGTGGGTTCAATTCCTACCACCCGTGCAAAAAAATATTAACAAATGGCGAAAATAAAAATATTAAACTACATCAAGGAATGCTATGACGAACTTATGCATAAGGTATCATGGCCATCTTGGAGTGAGTTACAAAATAGTTCAATTGTAGTATCCATTGCTTCCCTTATTATTGCAGTAGTAATATATATGATGGATATTTCGTTTCAAACTATATTAGAAAATTTTTACAAATTATTCTAGTATTATTTTTTTTGATAACAATTTTTAATCACTGTTTTTAAATGGTATGAGTAATCAAGTAAAAAAATGGTATGTAGTAAAGGCGATAAGCGGCAAGGAAAAAAAGGTTAAGGAATATCTTGAAAGTGAGATTGACCGTCTTGAGCTTGGCGATTTTATTACTCAGATACTTATACCAACTGAAAAGGTTTTTCAGGTACGCAAAGGCAAAAAGATAAGTAAAGAAAGGAATTATTTTCCCGGATATATTCTTATCGAAGCTGTACTTATTGGAGAGGTGCTTCATATAGTAAAGAATATCCCAAATGTATTGGGATTTATAGGTACTAAAGGCAAACCCGATGCTATTCGTCCGGCAGAAGTCAACAGAATCTTAGGTAAAGTTGATGAGTTGGCAGAACAAGGAGAGGAAATTAATGTACCATTTATTGTTGGAGAATCTGTGAAAGTAACTGATGGACCATTTAATAGTTTTACTGGAATTATTGAAGAAATTAATGAAGACAAAAAGAAACTTAAGGTTATGGTTAAAATCTTCGGCAGAAAAACTCCATTAGAACTTGGTTTTATGCAGGTAGAAAAAGAATAATGTTATCAATTTACTTTTATAAATTATAATTAAAGATTACGATGGCAAAAGAAATTAGCGGATTAATCAAATTACAAATCAAAGGAGGCGCAGCAAATCCATCTCCACCAGTTGGTCCTGCATTAGGTGCAAAGGGTGTAAATATTATGGAGTTTTGCAAGCAGTTTAATGCGCGTACTCAAGAGCAAGCTGGTAAGGTTATTCCGGTTATTATTACTGTTTTTAAGGATAAATCATTTACTTTTATTATTAAAACTCCACCTGTTCCGGTGCAAATATTAGAAGCTGCCAAACTCAAAAAAGGTTCTCCAGAACCTAATATAACAAAAGTAGCAACTATTTCATGGGATCAGGTTAAGACTATTGCCGAAGGCAAAATGGTTGACATGAATGCTTTTAATGTTGATTCAGCTATGAAAATGGTTGCAGGAACAGCAAGAAGCATGGGAGTAAAAATAAAAGGTAAATCACCTTTTGCTAACAATTAATAACAATCCAAATTAAGTTGTTAAATAAAAGTTATTCATACAATTTAAAATTTTGCATTGTTTATTTATAATAACCTAATATTAATAACTGTAACAGGAAGTGAAATGGCTAAATTAACAAAAAAAAGAAAAGAAGCTTTAGCAAAATTTGACAGCAATACCAAATATTCTTTAACAGAAGCTGTTGATGTTGTAAAAGAACTGATAAGCACAAAATTTGATTCATCTGTCGATCTAAACGTAAGATTAGGTGTAGATCCAAAAAAGGCAAATCAAATGGTGCGTGGATCAGTTACTTTACCTCACGGTTCTGGAAAAACAGTTAAAGTACTTGTATTATGTACCCCCGATAAAGAAGAAGAAGCAAAAAATGCTGGCGCTGACTATTACGGATTAGATGAGTACATAAAAAAGATCAAAGGCGGATGGACTGACATTGACGTAGTAATTACTATGCCAAGCGTTATGCCAAAAGTTGGAGCACTTGGTAGAATATTAGGCCCAAGAGGTTTAATGCCAAACCCAAAAACAGGTACTGTAACAATGGATATCGCGAAAGCTATTAACGAAGTTAAAGCAGGGAAAATTGATTTTAAAGTAGATAAATTTGGAATAATTCACGCCGGTATAGGCAAAAGCTCTTTCGACAAACAAAAATTAGTCGATAACGCTAGAGAATTATTAACAACAATTATTAAACTTAAACCTGCATCATCAAAAGGCACTTATGTAAAAAGTATCTATATTTCAGGTACTATGAGTCCTGGTGTGCAAATCGAACAGAAATCAATAACCGCATAATTCATTTTGAATAAATAGAATTTTATGAGAAAAGAAGAAAAAAATCAACTTATTGATTCTTTAGCGGAACAATTATCTAATAGTAATTATTTTTATCTTACTGATATTTCAGGTCTTAACGCTGCAAAAACAACTTTATTAAGAAATATTTGCTACAAAAGAGATATAAAACTTCAAGTAGTTAAAAATACATTTTTGAAAAAAGCATTTGATAGATGCGAAAAAGACTTTGAATCACTTGTTGATTCATGCACAGGTTCTACATCTATTATGTTTGCTCAGGTAGGTAATGCTCCGGCAAAAATTATCAAAGAATTCAGAAAAACAAATGATCGACCTATTCTTAAAGCAGCATTTATTGAAGAGGCAACTTACTTTGGAGATGATCAACTTGATTTATTATCAAATATCAAATCAAAAGAAGAAGTTATTGGAGATATCATTGGATTACTTCAATCACCGGCCAAAAATGTTATTTCAGCTTTAAAATCAGGTGGACAAAAAATCTCTGGAATATTAGAAACTTTATCTGAAAAATCAGAATAATAATTCTAAGTAAATAAAAAACAATTCAATTTTAAAAAACATCACAAAAAATCATATTAAAATGGCAGATTTAAAAAATTTTGCAGAACAGTTAGTAAACTTAACAGTTAAAGAAGTAAACGAATTAGCTAATATTCTTAAAGAAGAATACGGTATTGAACCAGCTGCTGCTGCTGTTGTTGCAGGTCCAGCAGGCGGTGAAGGTGCTGCTGAAGCTGAAGAGCAAACTGAATTTGACGTAATACTCAAAGCTCACGGACAATCTAAACTTGCAGTTGTTAAATTAGTAAAAGAACTTACAAGTCTTGGACTTAAAGAATCTAAAGAATTAGTTGATTCAGCTCCCGCAGCTATCAAAAAAGGAATCACTAAAGATGAAGCAGAAGCATTACAAAAACAATTAGAAGAAGCCGGAGCAGAGGTAGAGGTTAAGTAAGTTAGTGATTTGTTTTATATCAAAAGAACATAAACTTTTATAGTTTTGACTACATAATTGATTGTCTAATTATGACTTTGATAATTAATAATATATACTACAAACATTTCTGCCGAAAGGCAGTATTAAAACTTATAAAATCTTGGCTTCACAAACATTTGATAGAATAAATTTTGCATCTACAAAAAGTCGTTTTCCATACCCTGACTTTCTTGATGTACAATTAAAATCTTTTCAGGATTTTTTCCAACTGGAAACAAACCCTGAAAATCGTATTAATGAGGGCTTATATAAAGTTTTTAGTGATAACTTTCCAATTACTGATGCAAGAAACAATTTCGTTCTTGAATTTTTGAAGTATTTTATCGATCCTCCAAGATATTCAATTAATGAATGTATCGAAAGAGGTTTAACATACAGTGTACCACTTAAAGCTAAACTAAAACTTTATTGTACCGATCCTGATCACGAGGATTTTGAAACAATCATTCAAGATGTATATCTTGGAATGATTCCCTATATGAGTCCGAAAGGTACCTTCATAGTTAATGGTGCCGAAAGAGTTATTGTGTCTCAATTACACCGGTCGCCCGGAGTATTTTTTGGTAGAAGTTTTCACGCAAATGGCACACAGTTGTATTCTGCCAGGATTATACCTTTTAGAGGTTCCTGGATGGAATTTACAACTGATATTAATAATGTGATGTATGCTTACATCGACAGAAAGAAAAAACTTCCTGTAACAACATTATTAAGAGCTATTGGTTATGAAAGCGATCAGGAAATATTAGAAATTTTCGACCTTGCCGAAGATGTAAAAGTCAGCAAAGCAGGTCTGAAAAGAGTTGTCGGACGAAGTTTAGCAGCGAGAGTTGTTAAATCATGGATTGAAGATTTTGTTGATGAAGATACCGGAGAAGTTGTTTCAATCGAACGTACTGAAGTTATTATTGATCGTGAAACAATACTCGAAAATCAACACATTGATCAGATTATTGATGCAGGAATAAAAAATATTCTTCTTCATAAAGAGAAAGAAGAAGGACAAAGAATTGATTATTCCATTATCTTTAACACTCTTCAAAAAGATACAGCAAACTCTGAAAAAGAAGCTGTAGAATTCATCTACCGTCAGCTTAGAAATGCTGAACCACCTGATGAAGAAACAGCAAGAGGAATTATCGATAAATTATTTTTCTCTGATAGACGCTATGACCTTGGTGAAGTTGGAAGATACAAGATCAATAAAAAATTGAGTCTGAATATTCCTGTCGAAACTAAAGTTCTTACAAAAGAAGACATTATTTCTATAATCAAATATCTGGTCAAACTTGCAAATGCAAGAACTGATGTTGATGATATTGATCACCTGAGTAATCGTAGAGTAAGAACAGTTGGAGAACAGCTTTCATCTCAGTTTGGTGTCGGACTTACACGAATGGCTCGTACTATTCGCGAAAGAATGAATGTTAGAGACAATGAGGTGTTTACACCTACCGATCTTATTAATGCAAAAACTCTTTCTTCTGTTATCAATTCATTTTTTGGTACCAATGCATTATCTCAATTTATGGATCAAACAAATCCATTATCTGAGGTAACTCATAAAAGAAGAATTTCTGCATTAGGACCAGGTGGTCTTTCACGTGAGAGAGCAGGCTTCGAGGTTCGTGATGTTCACTTTACTCATTACGGTCGATTATGTACAATCGAAACACCTGAGGGTCCAAATATTGGTTTGATATCTTCTCTTTGTGTATTTGCGAAAATTAATAAACTTGGTTTTATTGAAACACCATACAGAACAGTTAAAAACGGTAAAATAAAACTAGATGAAGATCCTATTTATCTTACTGCAGAAGAAGAAGAAAGCAAAATAATAGCACAAGCAAGTACTATTATAAATGAAGATGGAAGTTTTACAAACAAAAAAGTTAAAGGACGTTATCTTGCTGATTATCCAATTATTGAAAGAGAAAAAGTTGACCTTATTGATATCGCACCAAACCAAATTGCCTCTATTGCTGCCTCATTGATTCCATTTCTTGAACATGATGATGCAAACAGAGCCTTGATGGGATCAAATATGATGCGTCAGGCTGTTCCACTACTTAATGCTGAAGCACCAATAGTTGGAACAGGAATTGAAGGTTTTGTTGCAAGAGATTCAAGAGTTCTTATCAATGCTGAAGGTCATGGAGTAGTTGAGTATGTTGATTCTAATAAAATCGTTATTAAATATTCCAGAGATGAAAATCAAAGACTGACAAGCTTCGAAGATGATATTAAAACATACAATTTAATAAAATTTAAGAGAACTAACCAAAATACAAGTATCAACCTTCGCCCTATTGTTGTTAAAGGCAGTAAAGTTGTAAAAGGACAAGTACTTTGCGAAGGCTATGCAACTCAAAATGGTGAACTAGCATTAGGAAGAAATCTTAAGGTTGCTTTTATGCCTTGGAAAGGATATAATTTTGAAGATGCTATTGTAATCTCTGAAAAAGTTGTTAAAGAAGATATTTTTACATCAGTACACATCGAAGAATTCTCTTTAGAAGTTAGAGACACAAAACGTGGAGTTGAAGAGTTAACAAATGATATTCCAAATGTTAGTGCCGAAGCTACTAAAGATCTTGACGAAAAAGGAATGATTCGAATAGGTGCTGAAGTTAATGAAGGTGATATTCTCATTGGGAAAATTACTCCTAAAGGCGAAAGCGATCCTACTCCCGAAGAAAAATTACTTAGGGCAATCTTTGGTGATAAAGCAGGGGATGTTAAAAATGCATCATTAAAAGCTCCTCCTTCAATGAAAGGAGTTGTTGTTGACAAAAAACTTTTCTCAAGAATAATTAAAGACAAGAAAACAAAAATTACTGAAAAAGAAATTATAGCTGAACTTGAAAAAGAATTTCAAAAAAATGTTGCTAATCTAAAACTTAAACTTGTTGATAAATTAACAATTATAGTAAGTGGAAGATCATCACAGGGAGTATACAATAATTACAAGGAAATGGTTATTCCTAAAAAAACCAAGTTTTCTCAAAAACTTTTATTAGGACTTGATTATTCAAATATCAACCCTAATAAATGGACTACTGATAGTCTAAAAAACGAACTTATTAATACATTAATAAATAATTACAATATTAAATACAAAGAATACTTAGGAATATTTAATCGTAAGAAATTTATTACTACAGTTGGAGACGACCTTCCAACAGGTATTATACAGATGGCAAAAGTTTATGTTGCTAAAAAACGTAAACTTAAAGTTGGAGACAAAATGTCTGGACGGCATGGTAACAAAGGTATTGTTGCAAAAATAGTGAGAGAAGAAGATATGCCATTTTTGGAAGATGGAACTCCGGTTGACATAGTTCTGAATCCACTTGGTGTACCATCTCGTATGAACCTTGGTCAGATTTATGAAACTGTTCTTGGATGGGCCGGTAAAAAACTCGGCTTAAAATTCCAAACTCCAATTTTTGATGGTGCTAATATTGACCAAATTAACGATTATATGAAACAAGCCGATCTTCCGGAAAACGGAAAAGTTTTCCTTTATGATGGTGGAACAGGTAAACGTTTTGATCAACCGGCTACAGTTGGATTTATATATATGCTAAAACTGCATCACATGGTTGATGACAAAATGCATGCAAGATCCATTGGACCATACTCACTTATCACTCAGCAACCACTTGGTGGAAAAGCACAGTTTGGTGGACAAAGATTTGGAGAAATGGAAGTTTGGGCACTTGAAGCATTTGGTGCAGCCAATGTACTTCAGGAGGTTCTGACTGTAAAATCCGATGATGTTATTGGTCGTGCAAAAACTTATGAAACTATTGTAAAAGGCGAGAATATGCCTATACCGGGAATTCCTGAATCATTCAATGTATTGGTTCATGAATTGAACGGATTATGTCTGAATGTTTCTTTCAAATAGAAATAGTATTAGCTTAATTGTTTCTTCTTAACTGAAAAAACATTTAAGTTATTAATTAATTTTAATAATCCAATTAGTATAAATATATGGCTTTCAGAAAAGATAATGCATTAAATAGTAAATTTTCATCAATTACTATTAGCCTTTCCTCACCGGAACAAATTCTCGAACGTTCGCATGGTGAAGTATTAAAACCTGAAACTATAAACTACCGTACTTACAAACCTGAGCGCGATGGTTTATTTTGTGAAAGAATATTTGGACCTGTAAAAGATTGGGAATGTCACTGCGGAAAATATAAACGAATCAGATATAAAGGTATTGTTTGTGACCGCTGTGGGGTTGAAGTTACCGAGAAAAAAGTTCGTCGTGAAAGAATGGGACACATTCAACTTGTTGTTCCTGTTGCTCACATTTGGTTTTTTAAATCATTACCAAATAAAATTGGTGCACTTTTAGGCTTACAATCAAAAAAACTTGACTCAATTATTTATTACGAAAGATACATTGTAATAAATGCCGGAGTAAAAACTGTTGATGGTATTAAATATCTTGATTTTTTGACCGAGGAAGAATATTTCGATATTCTCGAAACACTTCCACCGGAAAATCAACACCTTGACAATAGCGATCCTGATAAATTCATTGCCAAAATGGGTGCAGAAGCTTTATATGACTTACTTGCACGCCTTGATCTTGATAAAATATCATACGAATTAAGACATCAAGCAAATACAGAAACATCTCAACAAAGAAAAGCTGAAGCTCTTAAAAGACTTAAAGTTTATGAAGCATTTAGAGATGCAAGAAACAGAGTAGAGAATCGCCCTGAATGGATGATTGTTAAAGTTGTTCCTGTAATACCACCGGAATTAAGACCTTTAGTTCCACTTGATGGTGGTAGATTTGCAACATCTGACCTTAATGACCTTTACAGAAGAGTTATTATTAGAAATAACAGGCTTAAACGTTTAATCGAAATTAAAGCTCCTGATGTAATCATGCGTAATGAAAAACGTATGCTACAAGAAGCAGTTGATTCATTATTCGATAATTCAAGAAAAGCAAGTGCAGTAAAAACTGATTCAAACAGAGCTTTAAAATCATTAAGTGATAGTTTAAAAGGGAAACAAGGTCGTTTCCGTCAAAACTTACTTGGTAAAAGGGTTGACTATTCAGGTCGTTCAGTAATTGTTGTAGGTCCGGAATTAAAACTCAACGAATGCGGAATTCCAAAAGATATGGCATCAGAATTATTCAAGCCATTTATCATTAGGAAAATGCTCGAAAGAGGAATTGTTAAAACTGTAAAATCAGCAAAGAAAATTGTTGACCGTAAAGATCCGGTTGTTTGGGATATCCTTGAAAATATTTTAAAAGGCCATCCAATAATGCTGAACCGTGCTCCTACCCTTCACAGGTTAGGTATTCAGGCATTTCAGCCAAAACTTATAGAAGGAAAAGCAATTCAATTGCATCCACTTGCTTGTACAGCATTTAATGCAGATTTTGATGGTGACCAGATGGCTGTTCATGTTCCTCTTGGAAATGCAGCAATATTGGAAACCCAAATTTTAATGCTTGCTTCACATAATATTCTAAATCCGGCAAACGGAGCTCCTATTACTGTTCCTTCTCAGGACATGGTACTTGGATTATATTATATGACTAAAGGCAGAAAAAGCACAAAAGCCGATCCTGTAATAGGTGAAGGTTTTAGTTTTTATTCTCCTGAAGAAGTAATTATTGCTTATAACGAAGGAAGAGCTAATCTTCATGCTGCTATCAAAGTTTTTGTCAACATTCTTGAAAACAAAATACTTGTTAGAAAACAGATAGAAACTACTGTTGGACGAGTTCTAATTAATAAAGTTGTTCCTGAAGAGTACGGATTTATTAATCAACTCCTTACTAAAAAAGCATTAAGAGATATTATCGGTGATATTTTAATGAAGACCGGTACTTCAAAAACAGCCAATTTTCTCGATGATATTAAAAATCTTGGATATAAAATGGCTTTCGAAGGTGGTCTTTCATTTAACTTAGGTGATATTATTATTCCTGAAATTAAAGAAGAACTTATAGCTAATGCTAATGCTGAAGTTGATGAAGTTGTCAATAATTATAACATGGGATTTATCACTAATAATGAACGATACAATCAGATAATTGATATTTGGACACATACAAACTCACATCTTACTCAAACACTGATGGAAAATCTTTCTCGCGATAAGCAAGGTTTTAACTCAGTTTATATGATGCTGGATTCAGGAGCGAGGGGATCAAAAGAACAGATTCGTCAGCTTTCCGGAATGAGGGGATTGATGGCTAAACCACAAAAATCAGGAGCTAAAGGAGGTGAAATTATTGAAAATCCAATTTTATCGAATTTTAAAGAAGGATTATCAGTACTTGAATACTTTATTTCTACTCACGGTGCTCGTAAAGGTTTGGCGGATACAGCTCTTAAAACAGCAGATGCTGGTTATTTAACACGTCGTTTGGTTGATGTTGCTCAGGATGTAATTATTACTGAACAGGATTGTGGTACATTACGTGGGCTAACAATTACTGCATTAAAGAAAAATGAAGAAGTTGTTGAAACATTATACGATAGAATTCTTGGTAGAACAACTGTTCATGATATTTATCATCCTCAATCAGGTGAACTTATCATTAAAGCAGGTGAAGAGTTAACCGAAGATTTTTCTCGTATTATTGAAGATTCTCCTATTGAATATGTAGAGATTAGATCGGTATTAACTTGCGAATCAAAACACGGTGTTTGTGCCAAATGTTACGGTAGAAACCTTGCATCAAGCAAAATGGTTCAAAGAGGTGAAGCTGTTGGAGTTATTGCTGCTCAATCAATAGGTGAGCCTGGTACTCAGCTTACTCTTAGAACTTTCCATGTTGGGGGTACTGCATCTAATATTGCTATATCTTCAAAAATCTCAGCAAAATATGATGGTATTCTTGAAATTGATGAACTCAGAGATATTGAATACGTAAATAAAGAAGGAAAAACATTTAATGTTGTTATAGGACGTTCTGCTGAAATGAGAATAGTAGATGAAAAAACAGGAATTGTTCTTACTTTCGGAATTGTTCCTTACGGTTCAAATCTCTATTTAAAGAACAAATCTGCTGTTACTAAAGGAGAACTTATTTGCGAATGGGATCCTTACAATGCTGTAATTATTTCAGAATATTCAGGAAAAATTGCATACGAAAATATTGTTGAAGGAAAAACATATAAAATTGAATCTGACGAACAAACAGGATATCACGAAAAGGTTATTATTGAAACAAGACAAAAAACAAAGAATCCAACAATTAAAATTCTTGATTCAAAAAATAATTTGATAAAATCTTATGATATTCCGGTTGGAGCTCACGTTATTGTTGAAGAAGGCGATAAAATTAAAGCTGGAGAAAACATTGTGAAAATTCCAAGAGCCGTTGGAAAATCTGGTGATATCACTGGAGGTTTACCAAGAGTTACTGAGCTATTCGAAGCTCGTAATCCCAGTGACCCGGCTATTGTATCTGAAATTGATGGTATTGTTTCCTTTGGAGCAAAACTGAAACGCGGAAATCGTGAAGTTATTATAACATCAAAAACAGGAGAAGAAAAATCATATCTTATTCCTACATCAAAACAAATTCTTGCACAAGAAAATGATTATGTAAAATCAGGAACTCCATTATCAGAAGGAGCTATGACACCTTCAGATATTCTTTCAATTAAAGGACCTATGAAAGTTCAGGAATACATTGTTAACGAAGTTCAGGAAGTTTATCGATTACAAGGTGTAAAAATCAATGATAAGCACTTTGAAGTTATTGTTCGACAAATGATGCGTAAGGTAGAAATCGATGATCCGGGTGACACCAAATTTCTTGAAAATGAGATTGTTAATAAAATCGCTTTCCAGGAAGAAAATGATGAAATTTTCGGAAAGAAAGTTATTATTGATTCAGGAGATTCAATTGCTTATAAAACAGGTCAGATTGTAAGTGCCAGAAAATTAAGAGATGAAAATTCTTTCTTAAAAAGAAAAGATAAAAAACAAATAGAATCACGTGACGCTCAACCTTCAACTGCACGACAAGTATTGCAAGGTATTACAAAAGCTTCATTGCAGACTAATAGTTTTATATCAGCTGCATCATTCCAAGAAACAACAAAAGTTCTTACACTTGCAGCAATTAATGCTAAAAGAGATCATCTTCTTGGACTTAAAGAAAATGTTATTGTTGGCCATAAAATTCCTGCAGGAACAGGTTTAAGAGATTATGATAAGATTGTTGTTGGTTCTGCTGAAGATTATGAAATGCTGATGAAGAAAAATGAAGAAAAAAGTGTTGAGGAAATTAATAGTGAGGAAATTAATACTGAAGAAGAAAAATAGTATCTAATAAAGTTCTTAAAATAAACTTAAAAGTCACATGATTTAATTTGTATAGTTAACACATAAACATTCACTAAAAAGAAGAAACTATGTCTGAACAAAATAAAGGGAAACAGCTAAATATTGAATTAACTCCTGAAATAGCAGAAGGAATTTATTCAAATCTTGCTATGATAACTCATTCAAATGCAGAGTTTATTATTGACTTCATAAAAATGATGCCTGGAATTCAAAAAGCAAAAGTAAAATCCAGAATTATCTTGACCCCTCAACATGCGAAAAGACTATTACGTGCTTTGCAGGATAACATTACAAAATTTGAATCAATTCATGGCAAAATTAATGACTCAGTAGGAAATGATGGAATACCTCCGATGAGCTTCGGTGGTCCCGCAGCACAAGCGTAAAAATATATTAACCATACAAAAAAAGACTGCATCAAATTGATACAGTCTTTTTTTTTGATAAATTTTGAGTTCTGCAATCAGAAACCTCAAAATCAAAACTTTAAACTATTTAGTTTTATCAGGAAATGCAGGAATTACAGGTGCATCCTTCATTTTCTTAACTTCTTTCAATATTACCTCAATAGCTTTATTTAACTGTTGATCTTCTCCTGCAAATTCTTTAGCAGGATCGTTATCAATTACAATATCAGGGTCTACACCATGTCCTTCAATAACCCATCCTTCGCCATTGACGCCAAATGGAGCAAATTCAGGTTTTCTCAAATCACCACCATCAATAAATGGAAGCGATCCTCTGATACCAACAACTCCACCCCAGGAACGTACACCAATAGTTTTTCCAATACCAAGTTTTTTAAATTGATATGGGAATAAATCACCATCAGAAGCAGAATAACTATCAAGTAATAATACTTTTGGGCCAACAAGCATTTGTGCCGGTTTTGTATTTATTCCTGTATTTCGTGCCATTCCGTATAAAGCCAGTTCTCTGTTTAAACGCTCTATAATCATCGGAGATACATTTCCTCCACCATTGCCACGGTCGTCAATTATTAAAGCTTTTTTGGATAATTGAGGGTAAAAATATTTAACAAATTCATTTAAACCGCCTGGTCCCATATCCGGAATATGAATGTACCCAACTTGTCCGTTAGTAGCCTCGTTTACTTTACGGATATTTTCTCGTACCCAATTAAAATAATAAAGATTACTTTCATCAGAAATTGGAACAATAATTACATTTTTTGTTTCTTTTTCAGATGCTTTATCATTAATAGTAAACTCAATCTGTTTTCCTGCAGTACCAACTAATGCAGCGTAAATATCTTTCATTCCTTTAGTAGATATTCCATTTACAGAAATAATAAAATCGCCTTCATTAACATCAACACCAACTTCGGTAAATGGCGAACGAGTATTCTTTGTCCAGTTTTCTCCTTTAAGGATTTTCTCAATTTTAAAATAACCTGATTTGTCTTTGCTTAACTCAGCACCAAGTAAACCGGTCTTGATTCTCTCAGGCTTAAGTTTATCACCACCGCTAATATATGCATGACCCACGCTTAATTCGCCAACCATTTCACCAATTATATAATTAAGATCATTTCTGTTGTTAACATATGGAAGTAATGGCGAATATTTTTCTTTTATTGATTTCCAATTTAATCCGTGCATATTTGGAGCATAAAAGAAGTCACGCATTTGTCGCCATGCCTCGTTAAATATTTGAGTCCATTCTTTTTCGTAATCAACCCAAACTTTCATATTACTAATATCAATATTGTCTTTAATTTTTACCGGAGCTTTTGGAAGACTAATAACTGCATATTTTCCACTTTTTTTAACATACATTTTTTTCTTGTCAGCGGTAATAATAAAACTACTAATTTTTCCAAGATCAGATTCTTTCTTCTTTTTAAGATCAAACATCTTTAAACTTACTCCTTTATCTTTACTCGAATGTTTGCAATAATAAACAGAATTTCCAACAGGAGAAATACTCCAATAATTTGCAACACTTATCGGAAGACAAATAATACGATCTGCAATTCCATCAAAATCAATTTTTACTAATTTTTTTTCATCTTTCTTTTCTTCTTTTTTATCGTTCTTTTTCTCTTCTACTTCAGTATCTTCCTCTTTAATAGAAACAACATCATTTTCCGGTTCGAAAGGAGAAGAAGTAGATTTTTGCAATGTTACAAAGTAAATTTTGCTCATTTCAGTGTATGCGTGATTCCATTCTGTACGACTGTATATTGGATTAAAATCGCGTGAAGAATTAAAAAACAAATATTTTCCATCATCACTAAAAACAGAACTTGATGAATTATACCATTTATCAGTAACCACATGATTCGTTTCATTTTCAAGATCATAAATATAAATCTGAGAAACTGAATTTCGCGAAGGCATTGTGTAGCTTATATATTTGCTACCATTTGACCAGCTATAATCTCTAATTTCCCAGTCGGTAGCAGTTGTAATTTCTTTAATCTGTTTTGTTTTGATATCAATATATTGTAGGCGCAATTTTTTGTCTCCCCACATAAGATATTTGCTATCCGGTGACCAAACAGGATTATATTTATAGGTATCAGATTTTTTTGTCAATTTTATTGCATCTTCGCTACCATCCTGATTAATAATGTATATTTCATCCTCTCCACTAATATCAGAAATATAAGAAATAAATTTTCCATCTGGTGACCATTCAACATTTCTGTCGTGAACACCGGGAGTTTTTGTAAGATTATGGGTAATTCCGTGCTTTGCAGGAACAGTAAAAATATCACCACGGGCACCAAACACAACTCTTTTTCCATCAGGAGAAACAGCATAAGAATTTATGAATTTACTTGCATCTTTAAATTCGTTTCTTGCCTGATCGAAATCGTTCGCAATATGAATTTCTATCTTTTTTGCTTCCTGTTTTTCAAGATCAAATTTATATAAAAACCCACCATTTTCGTATACTATTGCCTTATTACCAAGAGATGGAAATTTAACATCATACAAAGTATAATCAGTTAGCTTTTTAGTTTCTTTTGTATTCATATCATAAGAGAACAAATTCATTGTCCTGTTGCGATCAGAAAGAAAGTAAACTTTATCTCCATGCCACATAGGGAAAATATCCTGAGCTAAATTATCAGTAATATTTTCAATTTTCTTTGATTTAAAATCATAAATCCAAACATCATCAGCCATTCCGCCTTTGTAATATTTCCATGTTCTAAATTCTCTAAAAACGCGGTTATAAGCTAATTTCGATCCATCAGGAGAATAGTTACAGAATCCACCACATGGAAGTGGAAGTTGCTCTGATAAACCACCATCTTTTGAAACAGAAAATAAATGGCCTTTAAATGAATTAAAGGTTTTTTTACGTGAACGGAAAACAATATTCTCATCATCTTTCCAGCACATTACAATATTATTTGGTCCCATCCTGTCAGACACATCATCTCTTCCAAGAGTAGCAGTATAAGTAACTCTTTCAGGAATTCCGCCCTCTGCAGGAATTGTAAAAACCTCGGTATTTCCATCATACTGTCCTGTAAAAGCTAAAGTCTTTCCATCCGGAGAGAACTTAGCAAACATTTCATATCCAGGATCATTTGTAAGTTTTCGAGCAATTCCGCCATCAATGTCAGCAGAATAAAGATCACCTGCATAAGTAAAAACAAGCTGATTGTTGAATATTGCCGGAAAGCGCATCAAACGAGATTCTTCCTGAGCATTAGTAATTGTCAGGAAAATAAAACATGAAACAAAAAATGTTAAGATTCTTTTCATAATATAATTTTTAGTTTATAAATTTCAGAAACAAAAGAAGCAACAATCACCAAATTAGTGCCATAAATCATATTTTTATTATAATGAACAACTTATAATAAATGTCAATTATATCAACAGTAGTATTTGTTCAGTTTTGTAATACAATCGTTCGTATATGTACACATTGTATCTGTCAGAAAATCACGAAACTCAAAATTAAAATCTCCGTAAGAGATTCATAAACTAATTTCAAATAATTATAAAACCGCTACACGGTTTTTGCATATTTAATATTTCATCATTTTCTACAATAATGTATGTCCTACGGACAAAAATAATAACTTTTATATAATTAAACTTCTTTGATTTGCAAATATCAGATTATCTAACAGGGTGAATATTATGGTGCTTGTAATTTTATATTTTTCCAGATAAGCAATTTCTTGTATAAAGCTCTTTTCATAATTTATCTCCAAATAAGTGTTACAAACGTACAAATTTATCTCCAAAAAAGTGTAATAATCATAAGAATTTATCTCCAAAAAAATGTAAATATTTATTAGCGAATTAGCGGCTTATTTATTGTGCTTAGTGTTTTTCTATCAAGATCCGTTAATAAATCAGATATATATTTTAAAAGAGAAATGACCTTTAGACTATTAATTTCAGTTCCGTAATCTGTACTAATTCCGTGAAGAATTTCGTGTCGATTTAATCTACAAGGAAATTTCGAAATATCTTGTTCTCTTACCATAATCGGTGTCTGATTTTGTAAAGGCGAAAGGTATAAATCTAAAAAACTATCAGCCGATTTTTCTAATTCGGAAGTGATTTGAGGTAAATGCTTATTGTTTCTTTCTTTAATGAAAAATTTCTTTTTTGTAAAGTCAAAACAAATACCATCAACTTGAGTTAAAACACTTGGGATTAAAAGACTATGATTTCCATTTTTATAAGAAACCAATATTTGGTTTAAAATTTCCTTACGGTTTGGATGTCTATTAATTAGATTTTTAAATATTCTGTCAAGATTGTCTAAGTAATATTCTGTCAACAATTTATTCGCATTCTCTAATGAGTTTTCTTGGATTTCATAAGCAATTTCAGATGGCAAACTCAATTCACTATCTAATTCAATAAACCAACCATTTTGAGCTATTAACAAAAGATATTCTGGGGTTTTTTCAGCGAACTCCTTTAGTTGTTTTCCAATTTCTTTGAAAGTATCCAAATGTTCTAAAATCGGATTTTCAAATTTTGGGATTGAAGCATATATTTTATTAATATGCTCAAATGCTTTTTGTATTTCTCTTATCGGTTCAGTAATCTTTTCGATTTCCTGATAAGGTTTCATCATTTTTTCGATATGTTTTGTTAAATCTTCCAATATGTTTTTATATTAAGTACAACTCAGGAATATCGATTAGCTTTCCCCTTTTCAATATTCAAAATCAATTCATTAGGATTTGGATAAGAAGTTGGTAAAAGGTCAATTTTAAATGGCAACTCCATATCTTTTAATTCCACTATTTTCTTATCAAGTAGATTATTTTCCATACAATAATTAAATGTCAATTTTAAATATCTTCTAATTATCATTAATGGCAAAAACTGTCCACGAAAATTCATCCATTCCATTAAGTCTTTTTTTCCTTTTGAACTGTTACAAGTTCTACAAGCAAAAATTAAATTTTCAGCATTGTCTTGTCCGCCATATTTTTGTGGGGAAATATGGTCAAGTGCTAATTTCTCTGTTGAACCACAATAATTACAAATTTGACCAGTTTGAAGTTTAATTTTCTCATCGTCAAAGATTGTCCGCATATTCATCGTTCCTTCTTTAAGCCCCTTGAATAATTTGGACCTTATCATATAATTAAAACGACCATATTTTTCTTGTTTTTTGTCAACAGCGGTGTGAGCCATTGCAAGATTTGCATATGACCAATAAATTATTTCTCTTATGGTCTCAATTTTTTGTTTTACCATTGTTTATTTTTCTACTTGTGTTAAGTTTTCTAAATGCCCTATAACTCAGGCACATCATCGATATAAAGAAGATACTTTTCAACATTTTCATATCCCATTTCCAATAATAGCTCGGCATATTTATCAATTTGATGTTTATGTTTTTCTTCCTTTTTTCCGGTTTTATAGTCAATAACAATTACACGCTCATTAATAAACACAACGCGGTCGGGACGGTATTTTTGACCATTGGGTAAAAGTATTTCTTCTTCGGCTTTTACAATAATTCCTTTATCAAAGAATGGTGTTATTTCAGGATTGGAAATCAGTTTGTGAATAATAACAGAAAGCTCCGCTTTTTCATTTTTATCAATAACTCCCTGCAAATTAAAATCTTCAAGAACATTTTCAATATCATCTTCAGTAATAATATTTGCCAAAATAGAGTGAATAAGATTACCTCTCTCGCTCTTTCCAACCGGATCATCAACATCCCAAACTTCAGGAGCACCGGTACTTATCAGCACTCTATCACGCCAGGGATTCGAAATAAATGAATTTAATTTATAAATATTATCTGTGGTCTTTTTTTCTTTTTTAATATAATTTTCGGTTTTCCCAAAAGAGTATTCTTCTGTATTTGCTTCCCAAAGGGATTTCTCGCAAAGGAAATTATAAAAAATATCCTGAACACATTTTATTTCCTTGGGTGGCTTTTTTATTGCGGGCGTTAAAATATACAAACGCTCGGTAGGTCTTGTCATCACCACATATAAAAGATTAATAATATCAAGAAATGATTTTGCCATTTCCTCATTATATTGCGAAATGTAAGCTGTATTTTTTAAACTTTTTGTATCAAGCAAAGCAGCTTTTAGCTCGGGTATATCCGGATCATCAAAGTCAACCCAAATTTCATTTTTAGTTACTTGTAATCTCTGATCGGCAAACGGAAAAATTACAATCGGAAACTCCAGCCCTTTTGCTTTATGGATGGTCATTATGTTTACAGCATTGATTCCTGATGGAACACTTATCGAAAGTTTGTTTTTTTCCTCTTCCCAACTAGCAAGAAAATCATTAACATTTGAAGCTTTTTCGTTATTGAATTTAAAAACATAATCTAAGAAAAATTGAATGTATGGGTTAACATTTTTGTTTAGTTCAAAAATTCTTATAAGCTCCTCGCAAAGATCGTACAAAGGTAAATTATTTAGTTTCGAAGATTTAAGATCAAAACCATTTTCCCTTAACAATTCTGTAAAAGACAATATTCTCCCTTGGTTAAAAAGGTCAATTTTTACAGACTTATTATCTAATTCCGATAAGAACTCGTTAATATCCGTACATTTTATCAGTCCTTTACCGAAAAGGTAAATAAGTATCTCTGCTTTAAAAAGTTTTTCGTTAGGGCTGTTCAGGAAATTCAGAATAGAAATTATCAGATTTAACTCTGGCGAACTACTCAAAAGTAAAGATTCAAAAGAAATCACATCAATATTTTGCTCAAGTAGATATCGGGCAATTTTGCTTGCCCGTTTGTTATCGCGACTTAAGATTGCAATATCACCTTTTGAAAAACCCTGATCTTCCAACTCCAAAATCGTTTCTTTTATTTTAATAAAATTCTGTTCATTATATTTTTCTTTGTCCTTGTCATCAATAAAACAAATATTAATATATCCGCCAGTTTTTTCTTTATCAAACTCCTGCGTTACATCTTTGTAAATTGATTGATATTTCTCTGTAAGCAGTCCGGCAGAAATCTCAAAGAACTGATTATTAAAATCAATAATTCCGGGTTTAGAGCGAAAATTTCTTTTCAGCATCTCAGGTCTGTAATTATTAATTAGATTATTCTCTCTTTCATCAGCTAAAGGCAATAATGATTTATCGAAAATTTCCGGTAACTTATCAAACTGCTCAACCTCTCCATTTCGCCAACGATAAATTGCTTGTTTACCATCACCAACAATCATATTAAAATTACCTTCGGAAAGCGAATTATCAATTAATGGCAATAAATTATTCCATTGCAAAATCGAAGTATCCTGAAATTCATCAATAAAAAAATACTTGTACTTCTCCCCCATTCTCTCATAGATAAAAGGGATTGGTTCGTTCAGTACAATCTCTGCAATCCTTTTGTTAAATTCAGAAATGTGAACCTGATTATTTTCAACACGAATTGCATCAAAGATTTTTTCGATTTCAATTAAAACAGCAATTGGATATATCTTTTTGTTTATCAGTTTGTAAACACTGTATTTTTTATAATCATCAGAAATAATTTTTTCAATTTTATGGAATATCTCTGTTAATTGAAATTTAATATTGTTGATGGCTGTACTCTGAATTTCATCTGTTTTGCCTGCACACCATTTGTCGTTGTCGATAGTTGACTGTACATAACTATTAGGTTCGAGTTTATCAAAATTCGAATTTGCAATTTTCAAGAAATAATTACCAATCCCACTATTCCCATGATAAAAATTACTTATCTGTATGCCATTATCCTCAAAAAGATCAACAGCTTCTTTTCCACATTCCGACAAAGCATTTTCAAATTTCCTGATAAAAACAGAAATTTTGTTTCTGATATTTTTAAAATCATCGAAAGATAATTCCCTCAATTTTGAAATATAGATCTGACCATCTTCATTTAATAGGGATTTTGCAAAATTGCCAAGGTCTTTTTCAATATGCCAAGTGGTTTCTGACTTGGTTTTAAACTCAATGAATTTCAATAATATCTCAGTAAGTTTTTCATCATTTCCAACATTACTGATTAAGATATCAACTGCTTTAGTGATAAGTTTTTCTGTATCGAGTTCTACATCAAAATTCACCGAAAGGTGTAAATCGTAAGCAAAAGTTCTGATGATTTTATGAATAAAACTGTCGATTGTGCTGATAGAAAAATCAGAATAATTGTGAAGCAAAATTCCAAGAACATTCTCAGCCCTCTCGGCAAGAGCATTTTCATCAAGTCCGGTAAACTCAATAATTTCGGGCATCAAAGCCTCAATAGCTTTTGAGTTTTCCTTTTTATCAACAATAGAGAGTTCTTTCAAATATTCAAGAATCCTCTCCTTCATTTCATTCGCTGCTTTATTTGTGAAAGTAATTGCAAGAATATTTCTAAAAGAATAAGGATTGTTAAGAATAATTTTAAGATACTCTTTAACAAGTGTGAAAGTTTTGCCAGAACCGGCAGAGGATTTATAAACAGTAAAACTCATTTTGAATTTTAAGAATTATCAATATACAAATTTAAAATAAATTTTTCTCATTGAACTTAATTCCATGCTTTAATAATAATTAATCAGTCTTTCTTTTTCTTTTATTGAATAAGTAAAAGCACCGTAACCATCTTGCCAACCATTAAAAGCAGGGAAGATTAGCTAAAGCAATGGAAGGATGCAAATCACAAACAATATGAATATGGTTTTCAATACCTCCGATTTTATACAAGAAACAATTATTGTTTTTCATTATACCCCAAATATATTTACTGTATAACCAACTTTCGTATTGCAAATTTTTTCCCTGCTTTTAACTTTAGGAAATAAATTCCTTTTGGCATAACAATTTTATCAACAGAGAAAGTATGTTTTTTCAAACCATTCTGCTCTCCGCTTTTAAATAATGTTTTCGCTTTTGTTCCAAGAACTGAATAAACCGACAATTCAACATCACAAACTTCATCAATAATAAAACTAACGGAAAAATCACTACTTGCAGGATTTGGATAAACATTGAAATTATGTACAGGAAGTTTAACTTCTGGAATATCTGAAGAAATTGAACGAACAGAATCTATATAATTAGCAGTAGCTGTAAAGCCTTCTTCTGTAATTTGTAACAGAGGCATACCAAAACCTTTCCCTAACCATTTGTATTCGGTAAAATGCCTGGGAATTGGAAATCCAACACCGAGAGAATCAATATAAATTGAATCGTTTTGAAATATTTCCGACTTTACACGCAAAGTTTCAAAAGAACCATAAGGAGTGATTAATGTTCCCCAACCATCAACTGTATTATTTCGATCTTTCAATCTACCAAAAAATCCAAGACTTGGAACATCCAATTCAAAGGAGGCATTTGAGGAATACATATTTCCAAAATTTACCGGAAAATCATAAAGGAGATCAGGTTCGGAATATTTTACAGGAAGAGGAACTGAATTTAAAGTGCAAGCAAAACCAACGTCTGTAAATTTATTATCCGAGTTTTTGTAATAATTGTAAATCTCTTTAATTTCAAAGCCCGGAATAAAATCAATTTCGATGAGAGGACTGGCAAGATTTGCAATAATATAAGGAATAAAAACAAACTGATACATTGGTGGCGTATTCACAGAATGAATAAATGTATCTACTTTTTGAGATACAGCTATCATATCCGAAATATCCCATGTAAAACCCTCACCCGTTTGTGTATAATCGTATCCATTCAGCAAAACTGTTGTACTTGTTCTGATAGTATCATTTGGTTGTGGCATATCATTAGTTGTAATGGAAATTTGAGAAAAACCACTGCTTAGGATTAAACATACACCAATCGTTAATAAAATTTGCTTCATACTCTTTTGTTTTATTGTTTTATAATTTTAGTCATCCATACGGACTTGCTTCGCTTCGTTTTAAATTTTAGTAAAATAACAATGGTAAGGTTACTAACCATAAAAAAAGGTTGGCAACCTAATCTATCATTATTCCATTATTCCATCATCCAATCATCCAATCATTCCTCCTTTTTCTCATTCTTCTTTTTCTTCCTTTGGAAAAGGTCACCAAAAGAATCAAATTCCTTTCTGTAAAAAACGCCTACGCCTTGTGTATAAGACGATCTGTCATCAAAAGCATTAATATCATAAATTGAATTAATATTAGATCGATTAAAAGCTTTTACACGAAATCTGCCATCTTCAGTTAGCTTTACTTCAACATTTACATCACCTACAATATTACTTGTACTTGATGTTTTCTCATTTCCAACCACTCCAAAATTTCCATCAATTAAAACTCTGTCGTTAAATAACTGTGTTGATAATGCTACCTCAAGCTCTTCTTCTGATACCTGATCACCCATTCGATAATGTATTCCGATATCAAAATCCTGACTTATTTGTGATAACCAATTACTTAACTGATTCGAAATAAGATTAACGGAAGAAGCACCTATAGATGCTGTAGTAGAAGTATTATAACTAAAACTTCCAAGAAGTAAGAGTGAAATCATTTGCTGATTCATCATGACTTCGTTTGTTGTGTCAAGTATGGAATAAACAGCTTGTTGGGTTTCTTCATCAGTATTTGGCAATTGAATACTAAAATGGATATCTGGATCGAATAATTGATTTCTAAGTTCAAGAATGCAATCAACATTAATTCTCTTTCCTGATCCTGAAGTAGAATCTAAAACAAGCCCGAGTCCATCGATTGAAGTCTTTACTTTATAAAGAGCTCTAAGGTTAATATTTGCATCGTAAGGGCTACCTGTCCATGAAATTTCACTACCCTCCATAATTTCAAAATTCCTGTTTATCAGGTTTTGCATAGTAAAGAAAAATGTTCCTTCACGAATAGAATAATCACCATTCATAAGAAAATCACCTTGTGGAGTAATTGATAATTTTAAATCTCCATCACCAGCTCCCTGTATTCTTCCCAATTGAAATGGCAAGTATAATTCGATCTCAGCATCAGGGGTAGCAGTAATTTCAAGATTAAGTTCAAAACCTCCCATATCAACATCATAGGTAGGAGTTTCCTCGGTAGTGTCGGAAGAATTTACAAAAATTATATAATCATTTTCTGCAACATCCACATCATAACTAATTGGAATATAAACCTTTGTTCCTTTATCTGTTGCAGCCGCAATATCCAATACAATATTATTAAATGGTCCGGTAATAAAAACATTTCCACTAGCACTGGCACTACCATAAAAGAGATTATTATGATATGAAGTAGTATTTAAACATGATAATTTTTGGGGTGAAATTTCGATATTCACAAAAAAGTCATTTAGATTTTTATGAGTTATTTTTCCATTTGCAACCGCCTGATTACCCAACGAATCATAAAGAATCACATTTTCAAAAACAATTTCGTTTTCAACAAAATCAATCTGATGAGCAAAAGAATAAGAAACATTAATAAAATCAATTTTAGCCTCAGAACGCATTAACTGCACGTTACCTGTTATATTTGGTTTGCCTTTGATGCTGTTTAGTTTTAAATTACCCGAAGCAATTCCTTTAAGTTTTGAGATAAATCCTGATACAAAAGGTGTTAATGCTTTAATATGAAAATTGTTTAAGGAAATATCATAATCAAAATTAGTTGAATCACTATTAGGATAATAATTCCCTTCAAGAACAAGAATCTTACTACTTTCAACATTTCCAACATTAACAATTTCGGCATTCGAATAAATAGACTTGTTTTGGCTATCCCAATTTGATTCTAAAACTGCATCTCCAAGCTTTTCTTCATTAAAATACAAATCCTTTACATTTAAATTCAAAAAGAAATATGGCGATCCATAAACATCAAATAGGTTCATTCCTCCATTAAAAATTCCATCAAAATCAAGTTTTGGATTTTTAATTAATGGATCAAAATTCGAAAATTCCCAATCTTTCAGTTCAAGTGTAATTGAATCTGATGGATATTCAGATATATTTCCGTTTAATTTAAAATACTGTTTGTCACTAAATATTTCAAAATCATTTATTTGTATTGAAGTAGTATCAATACAAAATAAATTGCTTTTATTAATATTCCAATCTATTTTATTGATTTTTATTTCAGCATCAGTAATTTTAGAATCAAATTTCTGAGAGTTTTCCAGAGCAAGATAGCCATCAATGTTACCAATATTCCGACTATCAGTAAATTTATCATTCCAATTAAAATTAAAAATCAAACTATCATTTTTAATATTTGAAGTAAGAACAAGATTTTTGATCCCAAGACCTAGAGTATCTTTTTTGCTTGGTTCTCTAAGGGTAATACTTTCGCTACTTGTAGTTAACAGGATTTCCTCATTATTATTAGTCCCATTTAATTTCCACTCATTAAATTTAATTCCGTTAAATACTATTAAAGGAGAATATCCATTTAACTCAATAAGATTTCTTTCTGAAGCAAAATTTCCTGAAAAAACAGTATTGGGTGAAACCCATAAATTAGGAAAAAATATTTTACTTAACTGAATAGTGTTCTTCAGATTTACATCAAAATTGATCTTTTGATTAGAAATTGAATCTATTTTATCATATGAGGAAAGCTCAATTGCACTTAGATATTTTGATATAAATTGACAAAAAGATTGATATAATGAGGTAAACATAAACTCGCCATAAATTTTAGAATCAATAAAATCTGAGTTCAGCTCAATTGATTTTGATAAAGCGGAATCTTTAACAGTAGTAACACTTAAGTTTTTCATGAAATAATTAATTCCTGCTTCCGAATATTTTGTACTATCTATGGAAACCGAACCTTCAAGTTCATCAAGATGAGCTCCTTTGAAATTAATATTCATATTTGTTGATAGAAGCATTTCAGGATTTCTATCAAAAAACCGCAAATTATATAGGTTGGCATCCTTTATTTCCGAATAAAAATCGAATACAGGAACATCCTGATTAAAATCAATAGTTCCATCAAAAGTTAAACCAATATTATCATCTTCAACTTCAAGTAATCCGCTAAACTTTTCGTTTTCTAATAATCCCTTAATATCAATTTTATTGTAATTATTTCCTCTAAAATCAAGAGAATCAACAGTTCCATTCAATTCTACAATAGCAGATTCGGCTGTAAGTCCTGAGCCGTTAAACTGAGAATTGAAATTCATTTTACCAAGATATTCAGAAATATTTAAAAATTTTCCGATATTAAACTTTCCGGCATAAACTGTTCCCTGATAAGTACTTGTATTAAGATTTGTGCTTAAAGCAAGATTAGTTGAAACAAGGCCAATACTTGTATTAATTTCAACCTTTGTTTGAAAGTTTTTAACAAATCCATTGAAAGTTCCGTTAATATTTACATCGCCCAAAACCGAAAACATTTTCGGAAGTTTTAAAAATTTATCTTCGCCGGGAAGTGCAAATCTACTGAGTTCTAAAATATTTGTATAAAAATCTTTTATCTTGAAATTGATAAGAGTTTCATCAAAATATGGCAAGCCTTTCATTGAAATATCACCAACAAAATTTGTAGATTCTCCAAAAGAAAACTTAAAATTTCTTGCAACAAAATCATTTACCGTTCCATCAACTTTTCCCGAAAGGCTTAGTTTATTTGGCATTTCAAATAAAATAGGAGCAAAATACCCAATATCATAAAGATCAAGTTTTGAATATCCTATTGTTGATTCAATTCTCACCTTTCTAATAAAATCATTAAAATCTAAAAAATCGTAGAATAGAAATTTTAAATTCATAGAAATTTCTGAGTTTGGCGTCACAAAATGCAAATGATCTATAGCAATATTATCCTTAGATATTCTGAAATTACCTTTAAATTTTTCAACAACAAAACCACTTGATTCTTTAAATGATATATTATTAATCCTACAATAAAGAGTTCCTTCATAATAGTTGATTTCATTCAAATCCATATTTATAGAAGAAATATCAATATGACTAAAATCAACACCTTTTTCCTTCTTTATCTTATTAAAATCAAAATATTTAAACTGTGTATTGCTTAGTTTAATTGCTGTGCAATTTATTGCCCAATGCCGTTTTCCGTCATTAATTGAATCGTTATTTTGATTTTTTGATGATTTAAAATAATCTGTCAAGAATTGAATATTAAATACCGAATCATTTTCGTACTTTACTAAATTAAAATTCGATTTTTGAAATTCGACTTCTTTAATCATTAAAAATTTATTTTTAATATCAATTTTATCGATATTCAATAAAATTTTATCTGCTTTAAGTATATTATCTCCCTCATGATTTTTAACAGAAATATCGTCGATAATAAAATAAAGGAAGAAATTAATATTAAAACCACCAATTGTAATATCTGCTTGTAATTCTTCAGAGAGATACGTAGCAGCTTTTCTTGCAAAATAAGTTTGAACAAGAGGGCTTCTAAAAATACTATACAAAATTGCAGTCACAGTAATTACGACAACAATAAAATAAATCAATATTTTAATAATCTTTTTTTTGATAACTTTGCCTTTACAAAAATTTCTTATTCATTTAGCATGAGCACTTATATTTTGGGCATTGAATCTTCTTGTGACGACACATCAGCAGCCGTAATCAAAGATACAAATATTCTTTCTAACATTATTGCAAACCAGGATGTTCACAAAAACTTTGGAGGAGTTGTACCCGAATTGGCCTCGAGAGCTCATCAGCAAAACATTATTCCCGTTATAGAAACCGCACTTAAAAAAGCAAAGATAAATAAAAAACAGCTTAATGCGATAGCATATACAAGAGGTCCTGGACTTTTAGGTTCGCTTTTGGTTGGTACTTCTTTTGCTAAGTCATTTGCTCTTGGATTAAATATTCCTTTGATAGATGTAGATCATCTTCAAGCTCATATTTTATCACATTTTATTACTACCGGAACTAATGATATTCCTGGATTTCCGTTTTTATGTTTAACAGTTTCGGGTGGGCACAGTCAAATAGTTTTAGTTAAAGATTTTTTTGATATGGAGATAATCGGAAAAACTATTGATGATGCCGCAGGTGAAGCTTTTGATAAATCAGCAAAAATTATGGGTCTTCCCTACCCCGGTGGTCCGGAAATTGATAAATTCGCTAAATTAGGTAATCCAAATGCTTATAGTTTTCCTGAGCCAAAAGTCCAAGGACTCAACTATAGTTTCAGTGGGCTAAAAACTTCTTTCCTTTATTTTATTCGCGATAATTTAAAGCAAAACAAAAATTTTATTGAAGAAAACAAAAACGACCTTTGTGCTTCAATCGAAGAAGCAATTGTTAATGTTTTATTGAAAAAATTGCAACGAGCTTCAAGAGAACAAAATATTAAACAAATTGCGATTGCAGGAGGAGTTTCTGCTAACTCAGTACTACGGAAGAAACTCAAAGAAAATCAGGAAAAACTTAACTGGAAAGTTTTTATTCCAAAATTTGAATATACAACTGATAATGCCGCTATGATAGCTATTACAGGATATTTGAAATTTAAAAGAAATATATTATCTGATCAAGAGTCCACACCTTATGCAAGGCAGGGAGGAAATGATAATAAATAATGGTATTATAAATTGTTACAATTGATATTTATTAATGAAGAATTAGTATTAATTCCATTATATGATGATGATTGTGAGGCACCTTCGATTTCAATTGATAATATTGTAGTATTAGTTGATAATATTAATGAAGTGTTGTAGAATCTTAAATCAGATGGAATATTTCCTGAGAAGGTTATTTCAAGGATATTGTCATTGAGATTTTGATTTAATACTAATAAGTCTTTCAGTATACAATAATCAAGCATTTCTTCTTCGGAAACCATCAATATATTATCAAAACCATTTTTACCATATTTATTTGCAATATAAGTCATATGATCCTTAAACATATTAAAGTTGTATCCCCAATTATTATTAGTAACGGAATGAGTAAAAGTAGACATCCAATAATGCGAACCGTTAATACTTAGTTCAGCAACTTCATCAACTAACTGTGAAAAATTTACTTGTGATACTAACAATGTCCTTCCCATTTTAATATTTGATTTATTCCATGTGTTTGTAATATCAAAATAAGGATTACAAAATTCGTAGCCTGCAACAAATGAAATTCTATAGTTTTGCTGAAAAGCATAGTCAGAAAATGTTGGATCACCATCTGGGTTAACAAATATTTTCATATTAATTCCACCTTCAAAAGCATCAGTAGTTTTTGATTTAACATAATTATGGTTACTTTCAATTGAATATGAATGATCAATTGTTGCATCTATAGTAAGACCATGATTATAAACACCCCAATCACTTTTATACATTTCTATTATCTGAGGCCAGGTCAAAAATCCATTCATTAAACCTGGTTCATGGATATCAATGATCTCATCAATATCTAATGAAAAAATTGCAGTACTCATTTTAAATTTAATATCATTTCCACAGCCATCAGTAAATGATAAACCAGGATATGTTAAGCCATCAATTTTACCACCATTTAATAATTGATATGCATGTGTATAAATGTCTTCTGCACCATCATCTAGATGTAATCCAATACAAAAATCTTTATTATACTTTAGTGGGGGAATTGAAATATTTACAAGCTCGGGAGCTACTGAGAATATAATTTTTATTTTGCTACTTGATATATATGTATTTACATGTGGTTCCGGATTAGGTTCTGGATCAGGATCCGGATCCAGTTCATTTGAAAATTTATAACAACCTACAAATAAAATAGTGAAAATAAAAAACAATAATATTGATGTATTATAATAAAATCTTTTCATGAATACAATTCTAAAAGTAGTAAGTTATTAAAAACAATTCTTTTGATGAAAAGGAATAATTAATATACATATTCAGAATATAAGCCTGTTCATCATAATTGTTATACAAATTTAATAAAATTCTCAATTATTTATTAGAATAATAAATTTATTATTATTCCCATAAAAATACACCGGTATCTTTATCCGGTTTTCTGTCAAAATCATCACCATCAAAAACATGAATTATTAATTCGCAAGCAAAGACAATGTTTCCTTCGAGAAGATGACCACCGAAAGCTTTTCCGTTTTCATCAGCAAGAGTTATATGAGCATGAATAAAAGGCTCACCATCTTTTATTGAAATATTTCCGGTTAGATTTATAATCTCAAATGCTTTATCAAACTCATTGGAGCAATACTTTTTCTTACTTTGATCAAAAAACCCGATATTTGCCTTTTGTAAAGCTCCAATAGCTTCGATTTTTCCAAGACGAATATTATTCTTTTTACAAAAAGAAGTAATTTCTTTTAACAAATCTGAATTATACGGCAAGTTGCCAAATAACACTTTTTTATATTTTACTTTTCTGATATTTGCCATTTTTTTTATATCACTTAATAATAGTGAATTTACTTTTTTCAACAGTATAAAGTTTATTTTTTATTCTATCGAAATGAAAATACATTGGTGGCGTTGATTGAACATTATATTGTTTTTCAATCTCTTTATTCATCAAATAATCAAAAAGATATTGTGCGTATAAACGACCTAAATAAGAGCTATGCTCATAAATATCCATTACACTTAGCGAATCAATAATATATTCGTACTTGACCTCTGAGGATAAAAATGATTCACGAAAATAGCCACTTAGTTCATCAGAAATTTCGTAATCAGCAAATAGAACTTCTTTTCTATCTTCAGAGGAATTTACTTCTGAAAATTCAAGCCATGAGTAAATGCCAACAGTGTTAACATTCTTATTGATATGGTATGAAAAACCATTAAAATAATCTTCATCTGTTATTTCTTGCATATATTCTTCGAGTTCGAGTTGCGAAATATTTAAAATATAAGAAGGCGTTTGTAATGAAAGAAAAACATCGAAATATTCTTCAGTATATGTTTCAAATCCCAAATTTTGAAATTCTTCCAACATATTATTAATATAATTTTCAACAAAAACAGAATCAGAGATATATTGTAAATACTTACTATTATAGTATAGCAATGAATCCAGAACATATTGATCCAGATTTTCAGCATTCTTAATTTCGTCGATTTTAAGATTACTCATGTAAAGAATTTTCGGCGACAAAACAAGAATTGAGCCGTAATCTTTCTTTTTCAGAAATTCTTTAGCAATTTTTTTCTCATGAAAACAGGAAAACAAAAGCTGAGAAACTAATATAATTATTATAAAAAGAAATGTTTTTTGATATTTCATAAATGCAAAAAGTAATTATATAATTTTAAGTTATTGCAGAAAGATAAGCAAAATCCATTCCAAATAAATCAAAAAAGAGACATTTGAGAATCATCTTCATCCGGTTCATTTTCGACTTTAGTTGGTTTTTCTGGTTTTTCTTCTTTTATTTCTTTGGATACTTTTTCTTTTTTAGTTTTTTTACCCTGAGAAATTTCTTCAACAATAATTTCTTCATTTTTCTCTTTACTCACATCTGCTTCATCAATATTTTCTTCCTCTTGATAAGGTAGGGGATCAATAAGTTTTATTTTTTTAATTTCATTCATAGAAACACGCTTACCTTTTGCTTTAAACCCTTTAACAGCAATGAATTCATTTACATTAATTATTTCATTTTCCAGAGGTTTTTTTCTTTCCAAATTTTCAAACTCCACTTTAATTTGCGGCAAATGATCAAAACTAAATGCAATCAATTTATTAGAAGATTGCTCTCCAATAAAATCACATAATTTATTTCCATTATGATCTTGTTCAACAGAAAACCTTTTCAGATAGTATTTTTTCAATTTCCCGTCAAGATAAACACTTGAGATAATTGTTTTAGGATTATATTTTTCAATACGAATCATATCTTCCTCGAAATGAGTTGCAAGATCAAAACCGGAAATTTTAAAAGTACCTGATTCCATTATAGTCAGTATCTTCTCATTACTTTTAAAAGCTCCAATATATTTACCACGTTCATCAGTATTTAATCTTTTTACAATGTCATCATACCAAATATCTATTGCACCAAGTGTGGAAACGCCTTCTTCTTTCTTAACAATATTTTTAACCGAATGACGGGTAATAATATTTCCTTTTGAATTACGCCCTTTAATGGCAAGATCAGTAAAATCAAATTCAAAATTTAACTTTTTTAATCTGGGTTTTGGCCTCAAATATACTTTTATAACTTCCGCTTCTCCATTCGGATTCGTAGTAAAATAAATAATTTTTGTACCCTCCGATCCAATCGTAAGGTTATATTCTTTATCACGAGTAATGGAAGTAACCGAAAAACGCTTTACATAAGTATTCCCTCTTTTTCCATCGCGATAAATCATATTATAAATTGTACGATCGTTATTTTTATTAAAGATATCAATGTGAATTACATTTTCGCCAATAAAAGTTTTTGGTGAAACTTTTGTAACTACATATGTACCATCTTGTCGAAATACAATTACATCATCAATATCAGAGCAATCGCAAACAAACTTATCTTTTTTGAGTGAAGTGCCGGCAAATCCTTCTTCAATATTCACATAAAGTTTCTGAGAAGCAGCTGCAACCATAGAAGCCTGAATAGTATCAAAATTTCTGATTTCAGTCTTTCTCTCACGACCTTTTCCATATTTTTTCTTTATTTGTCTGAAATAGGTGATTGCATAATCAATCAAATGTTCAAGATGATTTTTCACTTCTTCCATTTCACCCTCAATTCCTTTAATAATTTCGTCGGCTTTAAAGGAGTTGTGTTTCGAGATTCTTTTAATTTTTATTTCCGTCAAGCGGATAATATCGTCTCTGGTAATTTCTCTTAACAGCTTCTTTTTGAACGGATCGAGTCCTTTATCAATTGCTTTAATTATTGATTCGAAAGTTGTACATTTTTCAATATCGCGGTAAATTCTTTCTTCAATAAATATTTTCTCTAATGAAGAAAAATGCCATTGTTCTTGTAATTCTGCAAGTCGAATTTCTAATTCTTTTTTTAGTAAAGAAACTGTGTTATCAGTGGAAATTTGTAAAATATGATCAACCTCAAGAAATTTCGGAGTACCTTCCTGAATAATACAAGAATTTGGCGAAATCGGGATTTCACAATTTGTAAACGCATAAAGCGCATCAATAGTTTGATCAGGAGAAACACCAGGTGAAAGATGAATTAATATTTCGACATTTGCCGCTGTATTATCATCAATTTTTCTAATCTTTATTTTGCCTTTATCATTTGCCGAAATAATGGAATCTATCAAACTTAAAGTTGTTGTTCCAAAAGGTATTTCATTAATAACAAGAGTCTTTTTATCTTGTTGTAATATTTTTGCTCTAAGCCTTACTTTTCCACCACGCAGACCTTTATTATATTTCGAAAAATCTGCAAACCCACCATTCTGAAAATCAGGATAAATTTCAAATTCTTTTCCCTGCAATATTTTTATTGAAGCATCAATAAGTTCATTAAAATTATGTGGTAATATTTTCGAAGCCAGTCCAACTGCAATACCTTCAACACCTTGAGTAAGTAACAATGGAAATTTTACCGGCAAAGCAATTGGTTCTTTGTTTCTTCCATCGTAAGATGATTTCCACTCTGTAGTTTTTGGATTAAAAAGAACTTGATTAGCAAATTTAGATAAACGTGCCTCAATATATCTTGGAGCAGCAGCTCTGTCTCCGGTTGCAACATTCCCCCAGTTTCCCTGAGTCTCGACAAGCAAGTCTTTTTGACCAAGCTGAACAAGGGCATCTCCAATTGAAGCATCACCATGAGGATGATATTTCATTGTATGACCAATAATATTAGCAACTTTACTAAATCTGCCGTCATCGAGGTCTTTCATTGCATGAAGTATCCTTCGATGAACAGGTTTAAGCCCGTCATCAACATTTGGTACAGCTCTTTCAAGAATTACATAGGATGCATAATCCAAAAACCAGTTTTCATACATTCCTGAGATATGTATGGTTTTAAAATCTTCAGAAGTTTTTTCCTGTTCCTGATTTGCTAATTCATCATCTTTCCTTGGTAATTTCTCGTCCATTAATCTATTTATATTCTTGCCGTTAATATATCTAAAATTATTTGTATTTTAAAATTTGAAACTTGAAATTAGAAATTTGGAAAAAGACCAAATTTCTAATTTCTAATTTCATTATAATCATTCATTTGCACGTCAAAATTTCGCTATCCCGTTTATTTCAAGTATTAATATTCACAAATTCTACTTACTTCCAAAATCTCAAAATTATAACTTCTCCTGCTAATAAAATCAGCGCTAAAATAATAAAATACTTCCAAAGTTGCACTCCTCTTTCAATTTCATTTAGCACTTGCTCAAGATTTTTATCACCCAACTCAATCAAAGTAAAACTGTTAAGGCCATTCGTTTTTAACAATTTTTTTATCTTAGCGGGAAGGAAATTTTCGAGTATTGATTCTCGTCTGTCATAATTAAAGGAAACACCACTGATTGTATTGCCGTTATTTACAACTATATAATTTCCTGCTTCATTAATTAGCCAGGATAAATCTAAAATTACATTTGAATTAACATTTCTTTGTCGGGGAATTATTTCAAAATCCGAATCTGTTTTTTTAATTCTATAAACATTATCTCCGCTCAATTTTGCTTTCTTAAGAAAAATATTTTCTGCATCACCAATAGTAAAATACAATTTATTTTCGCTTTTACTCAGCAAAGCGATTTTGTATAAAACAGGAACAAAAAGTGCATGTTTTTGAAAATTACTAAAGGCAGGATTTAATGGAACTGACAACAAATATATTTTACCTTTTTCAAATCTCCCGGCTTCAAAAAATGTATTTCCATTCTGAGTGCTCATTACTGATTCGGAAATTGTTTTGCTTAGTTTGCTGATTTTAAATTGTTGCTGCAAAACAGGAAGATCAATGTTTTCAGGAATTTCTTCAAATACATTATTAAAAATTTCATGATCAGTATTTAACATATCAACTTTAATATTTGATATTTCTTTTTCAATAAAATAGTTAGATCTTATTGAAGTCAGGAAATTTTTATACGAAATAAAATCGGGCTCAAAAGAAGGAATAATCAATATTGAACCACCTTTTGAAATAAATTGTTTTAACTCACGACTAAGTCCCGAAGATATTTCATCCAATTCATTTAAAATAATTAACTTATAATTTCTTAATAAAGAGTAATCTAGATTTTTAACACCAACATTTTCAAATACAAAAGCAGAATCATTTTTAAATAAAGAATTTAAATAAATATTTTCTTTATTCGAATTGATGCATAAAACAGGTACAAAAACCATTACATCGAATGAGAAATAAAATTTATCATCATAAATAACAGGATAATCAGTTATTTCTAAAACTGCATTTTTAATTCCGGCTTCATAATTTGTAAAAGGCAAACTAATATTTGATTCTGAATTTGCTAAAATATCGATGCTGGCAAGTGCTTTTTGATTATCATTAATATTTAATTTTAATGGAATTTTTTCATAATCAACATTCGAAACATTTTTTATTCTCACCATCAATTCAGATGTTTGATTTAGCTGAATAATTGGAGAGTTAAACCAACAACTATCAATAAAAACATTTCCTTGATTATTTGAAAGAACAGGGATAATGTAATTTACAATATTTGTATCCTCAACTATTTGATTGAAGTTGGAAGTAGATTTTTGTAAATCTGAAATAATATAAGATATTTTATTCCCCGATTTATTTTCTGATAAAAGATCGTTTTGAAATTTAATAATTCTTGAAATATCTTTTACAGAAGAAGACAAATCAACTTCTTTCAGTAATCCCAAAAATTCATCACGATTAACAAAACGCTGATGTTTTGCTTCCAAATCATTTGTAAGTAATTGAAAAACATCAGATGAGCGATAGGTATTGGCAATAACAGAAGCTTTATTTTTTGCATCATCAATAAGATAACCCTCTCCTGACCTGGCTTCCATACTAAACGAATTATCAATATAAATACTTACAACATTTGCTTTATCCTGTTTAACAATTGAATTTGAAAGAGGAATAAATGGACGGGAAAATGCAAAAACAAGAGCAATAATTGCAAGTATTCTCAATAAAAGAACAATAAGATGCTTTAACTGTGACCGCTTTTTAGTCTCCTGTTTTATTTCTTTTATAAACCTGACATTTGTGAAATACACCTTCTTGTACTTCCTAAAATTAAACAGATGAATAATTACAGGAATACTAACTGCAAACAAAGCAAACAAAACCGAAGGACTAACAAATTCCATTTAATGATTAAAATTAAAATTAAAGCAAAAGTAGAAAAATGATGGCAGTTTAAGAAATAGAATTTGTATAAATATTGTCTTCTTACCTATTTAATTATTTTCATCCAGATTAATATCTTAAAAATCAATTTAAAGTTAATTAACAAAATTCAATATCTTTGCAAAATGGAAGAAACAATATTAATTTTAGATTTTGGTTCTCAATATACACAGCTTATTGCACGCAGAGTAAGAGAACTAAATGTTTATTGCGAAATACATCCGTATAATAAAATACCTAAAATTACTGAAGATATTAAAGGCATAATTTTATCAGGTAGTCCGTTTTCGGTAAGTGATGAAAATGCACCTCAAATTGATCTTTCAAATTTTAGAAAAAATTACCCTCTTCTTGGAGTATGTTATGGTGCTCAATATATCGTTCAACAAAATGGCGGAGAAGTGCTTCCATCAAAAATACGTGAATATGGCAGGGCAAATCTTTCAGAAATAAATTCGGAAAACGAATTAACTAAGGGATTAAGTGAAGGCACTCAGGTTTGGATGTCGCATGGCGATACAATTTTAAACGCACCAGAAGAATATGAAGTTATTGCTGGAACTTCTGATGTTAAATTTGCAGCTTTTCACATCAAAAATGAGAAAACATACGGTATTCAGTTCCATCCTGAAGTTTATCATACTTCTGAAGGTAAAATTTTGCTTAGGAATTTTGTTTATGATATTTGCGGATGCAAAGGAGAATGGACTCCTTCATCTTTTATAGAAACTACAATTTCTGAGCTTAAAAAAAAGCTTAGAAACGATAAAGTAATTCTTGGACTTTCGGGTGGTGTTGATTCTTCTGTTGCAGCAGTTCTTTTGCACAAAGCAATTGATGAAAATCTGCATTGCATTTTTGTTGATAACGGTTTGTTACGAAAATATGAATTTGAATCAGTTCTCGACCAATATCAACACATGGGATTAAATATTAAAGGTGTTGATGCAAAAGACCTTTTTATCAATAATTTAAAAGGTGCTTCAGATCCTGAGAAAAAACGCAAGATAATTGGGAATGCTTTTATAGAAGTTTTTGATGATGAAGCTAATAAAATTAAAGACGTTGTGTGGCTTGCGCAGGGTACAATTTATCCCGATGTTATCGAATCTATTTCTGTAAAAGGTCCCTCAGCTATGATAAAATCTCATCATAATGTTGGCGGTTTACCCGATTACATGAAACTTAAAATTGTGGAGCCATTAAATACACTTTTTAAAGATGAGGTTAGGAAAATTGGTCATGCTCTTGGAATGTCACCTGATATTTTAAACAGGCATCCGTTTCCCGGACCAGGATTGGGTATTAGAATACTCGGAGAAGTAACAAATGAAAAAATCAGGATATTGCAAGAAGTTGATAATATTTATATTGAAGGATTAAAGAAGCATGACCTTTATCATAAAATATGGCAGGCTGCTGCAATTCTTTTGCCTGTTAATTCTGTGGGTGTAATGGGTGACGAAAGAACTTATGAAAGTGTTGTTGCATTACGTGCTGTTGGATCAACCGATGGTATGACAGCAGATTGGTCGCAATTGCCATATAAATTTCTTGCAAAAATCTCAAGCGATATTATTAATAAGGTAAAAGGAGTTAACAGAGTTGTTTATGATATCAGCTCAAAACCTCCCGCAACAATTGAATGGGAATAGATTGCTTGGTGGGATTGATGGTAATTAATTGTAATTTGTTAATGATTGTTGTAATAATAGAAAACGGGAATATATATTGATAAATTTGTTGAGTTAGTAAAGTAATTTTAATGGAATAATTTCGTTTCCATAACAGAAATTTTGTTATTTTTGATTTTGATTTTTTTTCTTTCATCATAGAAACAATTATGTGCATTTCTTTAATCAAAAGAGTTTTAGGTGTTTTTGCAATAATAATTTGCTCAAACACAATATTGTTTGCACAAGTACAAAATAATAATCCCATTATAAAATCAGAAATTGTAAAATTTATCAATGGCAAGTCATATTATATGCATGAAGTGAAAAAAGGAAATACTCTTTATTCACTTTCAAAAGCTTATGAAATACCTATTGAAGATATTACTTTCGAAAACCCTGGTTCAAAAAATGGAATTGGTTTGGGTCAAATACTCAAAATTCCTGTAAATAGTCGAGAAGTTCAAATATCAAGATCAATTACTAACAAAAATTTCGATTACTTTTTTCATGTTGCTACAAGAGATGAAACATTTCAGGATATATCTAAAATTTATTTAATTTCTGTTGGCGATATTGAATATGCTAATCAAGGAATTCACGTTCCATTAAGGGAAGGAGAATATATTAAGATACCGGTTAGTATGCAAAATGATGAAATAATTATAAAACCAAAAACTTCGTCAGATATTTTTAAACCAAAAACCACTAAGCCAAGTGTAAAGCCAAACATTCCAAAATCGGATAAAACAACAATTCTGCAAAAGCAAAATAATTTACCAAAACAAACAGAACAAAAATTTTTAAATCATTCAGTAAAAGCAAAAGAGACACTTTTTAGTATTTCCAGAAAATATGCGATTTCTATTAATGAATTAAAGAATGCAAATCCTTTATTAAAAACAAATATTAGTATTGGTCAGATTATCAAAATACCCAAAGGAGCTTCAACTATAAAAGTTGCTGAAATTGAAAATGTAAACCTTAGTCAGGAAAAGGAAAAAAAATATACAATCCACACAGTTGGTAGGTACGAAACACTTTATGGAATTGCGCTTAAATACAAAGTTAGTATAGAAGATTTGAAAAAATTAAACCCTGAATTAAATCATAGAATTTCTAAAGGTCAAAAAATAAAAATTCCTCAAAAAAAAAATAAAAAAAACTACATCTTCCACAAAGTAGAGAAAAGAAGAATACGTTTACGCAGTTTAGCACGAAAATATAAGCTTGAAGTTGATGAAATTGAAAATATCAACCCTGGAGTTTATCGATATGCTAGAGCTGGCGACAAAATTCGTATTCCTGTTAATCCTTACACTGAAATAACTTATACACCCGACACAATCCAAACTCAGGATATTTCTATTCTCGAAAGAATTATTAATTATGATAGCTTAAATTGTTTATCAGATTCAACAAATCTCGATAAAACATATAATGTCGCTCTGATGCTTCCACTCTACCTCGAAAAAATTGACAGCTTGGATGTTAAGGCTTATGATGATCTGAAACAACTTCAAAATATTCCTTCGTTTCATTTTATTCAGATTTATGAGGGAGTGATGATTGCCATTGACTCATTAAAAAAAGCAGGATTAAAACTAAATCTTCACGTTTATGATGTTGATCAAAATATTACCAAAACCATTAAGGTTTTTCAAGATCCTGTGCTTCCGAATATGGATTTGATAATTGGACCATTATACAGCGAAAGTTTTACTCTTGCTGCCAATTTTGCTCGTCTTTTTAAAATTAAAATTGTAAATCCTTTAGCTCAACGAAAGGAAATCATTAACAACAACCCATATGTTTTTAAAATTCAGCCTTCGTTACAAAAACAAAATGAACAAATAAAAGCTTACATTTCAGAATCTTATACTGATTCGAAAATATTTTTATTAAAACAACACTTGTATAAAGACTCAAAAATGTTTGAAGAATTTTCTGATACTTTAAATAAAGTTATTGATGACAGTATTAAAGTTTCAGCATCTTACTTGAATAAACTTTTGGTCGAATGTTCAATCAGGGATAAAAGTCTTGCTGAAGGAGAAATAATGGACAGTATTGCATTTGAAGGTAATTTGTATTATTATGATTCGCTAAGATTATTGTCGGATACAATCTCTTTCAAAAATTCTATTACTGAAATAATTTATTCTCGCGACAGTATTTATAAAATAAATGAGAATGCGTCAGTAAAACGAAAAAACATTATTATTATCTTTTCTAGTGATAAATCATTTGTAACTGATGTTATGTCAAGATTAAATATTCTTCGCGACACTTTTGACATTCAACTAATTGGCTTGCCTCAATGGGATAAGCTAAGAGATTTAGATACAGAAATGTTAATGAATCTTGATTTACATACTTTTTCTTCTGTTTTTGTTGATTATGAAAATGAGAATGTAAATAAATTTATAATAAAATTCAGAGATAAATATAAAACCGAGCCAAATAGTTTTGCCTATAATGGTTTTGATGTAAGTTGGTATTTTTTAAATGCACTAATGAAATTTGGAAATAATTTTGAAAATTGTCTTCAATTTTTTCAACCGCAGCTTCTTCAATCAAATTATTATTTTGATAAGAATAACATTATGAATGGTTTCGAAAATTCCTATTGGTATATAAAAAGATACAGAAATTATAAAGTTAGCAAAGTTAATAATGTTGTTTTTAATTAGTAGATTTATAATGAGATTAATAGCTTTTGGAAATCAAAAAATATTATTATTTATTTTTACAGTTTTTTTATTGACTTCTTGCAATAATACTGAGATAACATATTGGGAAAATGGAAATAAAAAGTCTGAAATTAGTTATCGAAGCGAGAAATTTCATGGAGCTGCAAGCTGGTGGTATAAAAGCGGAGCATTAAAAATGCAGTCAAATTATGTTAATAATCTTTTGGATGGACAATCGATTAGATGGTTTGAAAACGGGATAATTCATTCTAAAGAAAATTATATCAACAATTTACTTAACGGCGTTTCTATCACAAATAACATAATTGGCAAAAAAATTTGTGAAGAAAATTATATTAATGATACACTTCATGGCTCTATAAAACAGTGGTATTCAAATGGACAAATGCAAATAGAAGGAAAATATTTTCATGGGAACATTGACGGAAGCTGGATGTATTATGATAAAAATGGTACTGTTGTTGGAAAGGGAGATTATGTAAAAGGCACAGGGACAATGAAAGCTTGGTATCCAAATGGTAAATTAAAAAGAGAAATAAATTATATGAATTCTGTAAAGCATGGAAAGGAAATTTTATTGGATAGCAAAGGTAAAATTTTTGAAATATATATTTATGATTCAGGAGAATTAATATCCTCTGAAACAGCAAAATATTAACATAGAAAAATGTTTTATATTTTAAAATATATTGATATTAAATTTGTTAAAAATATATATGAAAATATTAGGAAATATCATTTTATTAAATGTAATTTTGCACTGTGAATAAATTAACATTGTTATTTTTGTAACAATAAAAACTAATAATAAATTTTAATAAATATTTAAATATTTGAGTTATGGATCTTGAAAAAATAATGAGCAAGCTCGAAAAAAAACATCCTGGTGAACAAGAATATCTACAGGCTGTTAGAGAAGTTTTAGAATCAATTGAAGATGTTGTTGCCGACAATCCTCAATTTGAATCTGCAGGAATAATTGAAAGAATTATTGAACCTGACAGAATTCTTACTTTCAAAGTATCATGGGTTGACGATAGCGGAAAAGTTAATGTTAATCTTGGTTACAGAGTACAGTTTAATGGTGCTATTGGACCATATAAAGGTGGACTTCGTTTTCACCCAAGTGTAAATTTAAGTATTCTCAAATTTTTAGGATTTGAACAAATATTTAAAAACAGTCTTACTACACTACCAATGGGTGGTGGAAAAGGAGGATCAGACTTTGATGCTAAAGGAAAATCAGATGCTGAAATAATGCGTTTCTGTCAAGCATTTATGTTAGAATTATGGAGACTTATTGGACCAAATACTGATGTACCTGCCGGTGATATTGGTGTTGGTGGAAAAGAAATCGGATACTTATATGGAGCATATAAAAAGCTTGCAAGAGAGCATACAGGCGTACTTACTGGAAAAGGATTAAATTGGGGTGGAAGTCTTATTAGACCTGAAGCAACAGGCTTTGGTGCTATTTATTTTACTGTTGAAATGCTTAAAGCTAATAACAATACTTTAGATGGTAAAATTGCTACTGTTTCAGGTTTTGGTAATGTTGCATGGGGTGCTATCAAAAAATTAGACGAATTAGGTGCTAAAACTGTTACTATTTCAGGTCCTGATGGTTATATCTATGATCCTGATGGAATCTCCGGTGAAAAGATTGAATATTTACTTGAGCTAAGAGCTTCAAACCAGGATATCGTTGCACCTTACGCAATTGAATTTCCAGAAGCTGAATTCCACAAAGGAAAACATCCGTGGGAAGTAAAAAGTGATATCGCTTTACCTTGTGCAACTCAAAATGAACTTAATGAAATAGATGCAAAAAATATTGTAGCTAATGGCTGTAAATTTGTTTGTGAAGTTTCTAATATGGGTTGTACTCCCGAAGCAGTTGAAGTTTTTCATGAAAATAAAGTCTTATTTGGACCTGGTAAAGCTGTTAATGCCGGTGGTGTTGCTGTTTCCGGTCTCGAAATGTCTCAAAATTCAATGAAGTTAAATTGGCATGCTGAAGAAGTTGATGAAAAATTGCATCGTATTATGAATAGTATCCATGAAGTTTGTATTAAAAATGGTACAGAAGATGATGGTTATATTAATTATGTTAAAGGTGCTAATGTTGCCGGATTCCTCAAAGTAGCTAATGCTATGTTGGATCAGGGAATTATATAAATTAATTTTTAGTAATTTTTTAAGAGCTTCTCGTTTTTTTACGAGGAGCTTTTTTTTTACAAATATCCCAAATTGATTAATTCATTAGTTATTCACATCAGTATTCAAAAAATAAATCTCAATACAGTCTATACTTTGTAAAAAACTTGTTTGAGTATTTAATAATTGCATAATTACTTTTATATTTACATACTTTTATTTTTTTATAAATATTAATAATTTATCATGATAAGAAAATCAATTTTTACTGTATTATTTATTACAATTTTTCTCTCATTATTTTACAATTGTAATTATGAAAATGTTCAAGATAATAATAACGTTCTTACTGAACAGGAAAAACAGCAAGGGTGGAAACTTTTATTTGATGGTAAAACAACTGAGGGATGGCATGGATTTAAATCCGACACTATCATCGGATGGGAAGTGAAAGGAGGATTACTCACAGGATTAGGCAAAGGTGGTGACCTTGGCGGTGATATTATTACTGAGGAGCAATATGATAATTTTGAACTTTCCCTTGAGTGGGCAATTTCAAAAGGTGGTAATAGCGGAATTCTTTATCGTGTTTTGGAAGATGATTATCCAGCAGTTTATGCAACAGGACCCGAATATCAATTGATAGATGATATTGGCTTTCCTCAAGAACTTAAAGACTGGCAAAAGACAGCTGCTAATTACGCAATGCATGCTGCAAATAATTCGAAAATAAATGAAGTTGAAGAGTTTAATACTACCAGAATAATTGTTACAGGAAATCATGTTGAACATTGGTTAAATGGCGAAAAAGTTGTAGAATACACCCTCTGGGATGATGAATGGAAAAATTTAGTAAAAAACTGTAAATGGAAAGATTATCCCGGCTATGGAATGGCAAAAAAAGGACATATTTCTCTGCAGGATCATGGAAGTATTGTTTGGTTTAGAAATATCAAAATCAGGGAACTTGATGAAAATACTGTTTCGTTATTTAATGGAAAAAATCTTGATGGATGGAAAATTCACGGAACAGAAAAATGGTATGTGGAAGATGGTGAATTAATCTGCGAAAGCGGACCTGATAAAGAATACGGATATCTTGCCACAGAAAAGACATTCAAAAATTTTGAACTGATGATAAAATTCCGACAACAAGCTAACGGAAACAGCGGTATCTTTTTCCGTTCATCCCTTGAAGGAACAAAAATCAGTGGTTGGCAGGTTGAAATAGCACCCCCGGGACAAAACTCAGGAGGAATTTATGAATCTTACGGAAGAGGTTGGTTAAATGATATCCCTGAGGAAAAAGAGAAATTTCTTAAAATGGGTGATTGGAATATCATGAAAATCAGAGTGGTTAAAGATCATGTTATTACCTGGCTTAATGGCGAAGAAATGACTAATTTAATTGATGAAAAAATTGGCGAAGCAAATGGATCTATTGCACTTCAGATACATAGCGGTGGTGGAATAAAAGTGAGATGGAAAGATATTTTAATTCGAGAATTGTGATTTAAAATTTTAGATTTAAATACGAAAAATCGTAAAAACTAAAAAAGCCACAGATTAACAGATTTTTAAAAAATTTTACGTGTTTTGTTACATAAGGATTGAAACTGAAAATTCAAAAAAATAGTATGGAAAATAAAAATTATTCAAAAAAACAGCTTGTTATGCTTGTTATTTTACGAGTTATTCTTGGTTGGCTTTTTTTGTATGAAGGAATTGTTAAATTAATTGATCCTTCATGGTCAAGCATTGGGTATTTAATGGATTCACAAGGTTTTATGTCTGGTTTTTATATGTCGATTGCAGCAAATCAAGGTATTTTAGATGTTGTTGATATCTTGAATATCTGGGGACTGCTTGCAATTGGTTTGGGACTCATCTTGGGATGTTTTGCCAAAATTGCCAAAATTGCAGGTATAATTTTGCTTGCAATGTATTATCTTTCACATCCACCATTTGTTGGCTTAGAATATATTCTTCCATCAGAAGGAAATTATCTTTTTGTAAACAAAATTCTTGTTGAGCTATTTACTTTTGCAGTTTTAATTGTTTTTCCAACAAATAAAATTATCGGTCTTGACAGATTGATAATGAAGAAAAAATAAAAATTTGCTTTTTTTTCTAAGCTACAACTTAAACCAACCGGCAGTCAATAGTTGTTTTCGTGAATAGCATTTATCTGAAACTACTATTAATTTAAGCTTATCAGAAGTTATTTTGTAGAAATATTTTCCGGATTCATTATTGCAAACATTTGATCCCTTATCAAAAGTAAAAGTAATATTCTTATCATTTATCACAAATTTTCCAGTTATTTTAACAGAGGGCTCAACAGAAGGAAAATCAATTTCAAAAGTATTATTAGCATAAAAATTAAGCATTGCTCCTTCCATATCGCTTACCCAAGTGCTTTTTGTTATTTCGGGGGTAATTATTTTCGAATTATTTTCTTTTGAGAAATCAAATACTTCGGGGCATTTTAAATAAGCTGTAACAATAAATGAAATCAGGATTATTAATGTTAAAAAAAAGAGGAATTTGTAAGTATTATTTTTGTTTTTTTTTGTTGCCATAATGTTTGTGTTTTTCTCGATGTAAAGTTAAGCAATTTTCAAAAAACAAATAATAAATTCCTTGCAACAATTCTTGCAAATTAATGAATGCCTTTTTTAGTATGTATGTGTTTAAAACAACATTGTTGTATTATTGTTCCATAAAGGTGTTTAATAATTGCCTGTCTTTTTCATTAGTAGAATTTATTTTCTAAACGTTCTTTGTTTTTATTACAGCTAAATTATTAACAAAATAATTTTTGAAAATTTAACGCTATAATATCATTTAATAATTAAATTTGTTAACACAAAAACCCTAAACAATGGATGAAAAAAAAGTAAAAAGACATCATGACCGTGAAGACCTTGCCGGTGAGCATAAATTTGGAGATGCAGGACAATTAATATTATTATTGATTTTTCTGATTGTTTGGATAGGCGATTCTTTTATACTGGAATATTCTACATTTCTTAATAATTACATTCCGGCATTTGTAATAATAATAGTTTCGGCATTATTTCTCATAACCTCAGGATATATTTCCTGGAGAGGTTTAAAAATTGTTTTTGGTGAAAAAAGAGAAAAACCTAGTGTTATACGCAAAGGAGTTTTTAATAAAGTCAGGCATCCGATTTACCTCGGATCAATATTGTTATATCTGGGGTTAACTATTACTTCGTGTTCAATTTTTTCGTTAATTATAAGTATGTTTATCATTGCATTTTATTACTATATTTCTAAATATGAAGAAAAAATTCTGTTAAAGAAATATGGAATTGATTATGAAAATTACATAAAAGAAGTTCCGATGTGGTTTCCAAAAATATTTTAAATCATCGAATATTCAAAGGACAAAATAACTGTTTATATACAAAAACACTATTCAAATATTATACAACTAAAACAAAAATAAAATGACTCAACATTACATCAGCTGGTGGAATCTTGAAAATCTTTTCGATATTCAAAACTCTACTGACCGCCACGAAAGGCTCGCCAAATCAATAAAAAACGAATTAAAAGGATGGAACGAAAGTGTCCTTGAAAAAAAACTAACTAACTTAAGTTGGGTAATTAAACAAATAAATGATAATAAAGGACCCGACATTTTTGGAGTTTGTGAAGTAGAAAACAAAATAGTTATCGAAAAACTTTTGGCAAAATTAAATTCGCTAAATCGAAATTACAAAATCATTCATCAGAACACAGAAGACAAACGCGGGATTGACATTGCCTTTATTTATGATTCTGACAAATATCAACAAGAAGGAAAAATATTCAGTTTGGAAATTATAAAACGAAATGCAACAAGAAACATACTGCAAGCACAGTTTATTACTGAGAAAGGAAACCGGCTTATAATTCTTGGAAATCACTGGCCATCACGAAGTGGCGGGCAATATAAATCAGAACCATATCGAATGATTACAGGTGAGACACTTAGCTACTGGCTTAAGAGAATTCAAGAAATCTATGACAATAAAGTTCCAATTCTTGTGATGGGAGATTTTAATGATGAACCCTTTAACCGCTCTCTTACAGAATATGCGCTTAGTACCGGCAGCAAGAAAAAAGTATCCTACGGAAAAAATCCGTATTTGTACAATCTTTGTTATGAAACTATGGGTAAGCGAAAAGGAAGTTTTGTTTTCAATGGAAATCAAATTTTGTTTGACCAGATATTGGTTTCAAAAGGCTTGATACATTCTCAAAGCAAATTTAAAATTGGAAAAGATTCTTTTAGAATTGAGTGTTTCGAAAATATGGTTAAAGGCAGATATAACAGCCCGATAAGATTCGGACGACCCTCGAAAAAAAGTAGTTATAACGAAAAAGGCTTTAGCGACCATTTACCGGTTTCTGCACTTATTGAAGAAAAATAAAAATAATCCTATTCTTTACGCAAGAAATAAAATATTCAGGTGTCATAAACTAAAAAATAATTATTTAATATTTAACTATGAGTAAATTTTTTATTGTAGGATTAGTTTTCGCATTAATATTTTCATCTAATGCACAAGCTCAAAAGGGAAGACCTCAAGATGGCATGAAACCACAAGGTGAAGGAACAATTGAGGGTTTAGTAATTGATAAAAATACAGGAGACTTTGTTGAATATGCAAACATTGTAATTCTTACAATGCATAATTCAGAAATGATTACAGGAACTGTTACTAATGAAAACGGAGTTTTTATGTTATCAAAAATTCCTTTCGGATTTTATAAAATGACAATTGATTTTATTGGTTACAATAGAATAACAATTGATAGCATAAAAGTGACTCCAAGAAGTCAAGCTATAGTGATTCCCGATGTTTATCTAAAACAATCAGCAAGTCAATTAGAAGGGTACGAAATTATTGCCGACAAAACTGCTTTTGAATACAAAATTGATAAAAAAGTAGTTAATGTTAGTCAAAATATAAATGCTGCCGGCGGAACAGCTGCCGATGTTTTGGAAAGCATTCCTTCCGTTGAAGTTGATATTGAGGGCAATGTTACTTTAAGAGGAAGCGGAAATTTTACCGTATTAATAAACGGCCGCCCAAGTGTTTTGGAAGGTAGCGATGCTTTACAACAACTTCCTTCAAGCAGCATCGAAAACATTGAAATAATTACTAATCCTTCCGCAAAATATAACCCTGAAGGAACAGCTGGAATTATCAATGTCATTCTTAAAGAAGAAAAAGAAAATGGCTTAACCGGTGTTTTTAATGCAAGCGCAGGAGTAAACGATAAATACAGAGCCGATCTGCTCTTGAATTATCGTACTTCTAAATTCAATTTTATTACAGGAATAAATTATCGTAATGATAATTTTTTAATGGACAGAACCACGAATCGTGAAACTTATGGGGCAGACACAACATATTTTCTTGAATCAACCAGCGACAGGAAAATGTCCAGAGGTGGAATATCAGCTAAAATGGGTGTGGATTGGAATATCACAAAAAATACAATTATTGGGCTTCAAGGAACATTTGGTAAATATAGTCATGGTATGGAAGGAGAAACTTTTAGTAAAGAATGGACTTCACCAGCCGGAGAATCATATTATAATTTCAGCAATAGCGAAACTCCCAGAGAAAGAAATTATTACAGCACTAATTTAAACTTTTTGCATAAATTCGATAACAAAGGTCATCAATTGGAAGCATATCTTTATTATTCAAACCGTTGGGCTGATAATAATGAAACCAGTCAGGAATGGAAAACTGATGAATCCTGGGATATTATTAGTGAGCCGTACATAAATATTAAAACAAGTGAAATTTCCAAATCTGATCGAATTCGTGTTCAAGTTGATTATACCAGACCAATTGGTGAAATTGGCAAATTTGAAACGGGATTTCAATCCAGCTTCGAAGACGAAAATGAAGAATATTTGTTTGATGAATTTGATCAGGATAATGGATGGATTAATAATCCTTTATACAGTAATGAAATGGATTATTCCCGTACAATACATTCAATTTATGGAATCTATGCAAACGAATTGTTTGGAGTTGGTTATCAATTAGGATTAAGAGGTGAATACACAAATAGAATTATTAGTCTTAGCTCATCAAGCAAAGATTATACAATAGATAGATTTGATTATTTTCCAACAATACATTTTTCAAAACAAATAAATAAAAACAACCAGATTATTTCGAGTTACTCAAAACGTATTAATCGTCCTCGAGGCTGGAGTTTAGATCCTTTTGTTTCGTATATAGACGAAAACAACAGAAGAGTGGGGAATCCGGATTTAAAACCTGAATATATAGATGCTTTTGAATTGGGTTGGCAAAGGATAATTAAAAATGGTTTTATCTCAGTTGAAGGATATTATCGTATCAAACATGACATCATAAACAGAGTATTTGAATTTAATGAAGATGAAGGATATATGCTTCATACTTATAATAATATCAATAATGATTATTCTCTTGGAGCTGAAGTTATGTTCAAATTTGAACCGGCAAAATGGTTTTCATTTAATCTAAGCGGAAGTATTTACAATTACCGATTAGTAGGAGAATTAAATAATACCAACATTGATACTGAAAGCACAAACTGGAATACCCGATTTAATTCTACATTCAAATTCAGTCAGTTTACACGTATACAATTACAGGCAGGATACAGAAGTGCATCAGTAACTGCTCAGGGCTCCCGAAAAGGATTTCTTACTTCCGACCTTGCTTTAAGACATGATTTTTTAAAAAGAAAAGCTACAGTAATTCTCCAGGTAAGAGATTTATTTGGCACAATGAAACGGGATTTTATTGTTGAAAATGATACTTTTTACGAACATTCGGTAATGCAACGCGAAAGTCAGATTGTGCAATTAAGTTTTTCATACCGAATAAATAATTATCAGGTAAAAAAGAACAATGACGATATGCAGGAAAACGGTGGCAGTGAGGAGATGGAATATTAAAAAGTACTTAAAGTGAGCTAATCCCGAAAGCTTTCGGGAAGAAGTGCCTAAAGTTATTTTCGTATTTTCAGTTCTTCAAAAATATAACAAACAGCAGGACAGATTTTTGTGTTTTTTAATGTAAGGTCAAGGATTTGATGCATTTTCTTTCTGTCAGTATGAGGATATTCTTTGCATGCTTGAGGCCGTGATTCATAAATACAGCAATAATTATCTGCCATAATAAAAGAACAAGGATGAATATTCATAACATAATCCTGTTCATCGTCAAGGTACATAAATTTATCTACGACAGCTGAGGGTTTTATTTTCAGTGATTTTGATATTTTCTGAATATCGTGATCTTTTACAGCAGGGCTGATAGACTTGCAGCAATTGGCACACTCAAGGCAGTCAATAATTTCAAATGCTTTTTCATGCAAATCATTAATAATTTTATCAAGTTCTTTTGGTTTTATATTTTTCAGTTTTTGGAGAAGTTTTTTATTCTCTTTTTTTTTCGACTGAGCAAGATTAAGGTAATGTTGGTATTCGGGTTTCATAAAAATTAATAATTCTTTACAAAGAACATAATTTATTTTAATAAATAAGACTAATAATTCAATAAAAAACAAACTATATTGATATTATGAAATCTTCAACCAAAGAATTTTATATTTTTGTGAAAAAATAATAGTAATCACAAAAAAATAAATCGTGAAAAAATTAATTTCAATAACAATTATGAGCATAATAATTTTTAGTGCATGTAATGTAACGGATAAAAAAGCAGAGGTAAATCCACTGCTTTCAAAATTCGATACAAAATTCAATGTTCCTCCTTTTGATAAAATCCAAACGGAACATTATCTTCCTGCTTTCGAAGAGGCAATTAAACAACATGAAATTGAAATCGAAGCAATCGTAAATAATACTGAAAAACCAACTTTTGAAAATACTATAGCGGCAGTCGATCGTAGTGGATTTTTACTAAGCGAGGTCAGAAGTATTTTTGATAATATGAATTCGGCAAATACTAATAAAGAAATTCAAAAAACAGCAAAAATTGTTTCTCCAATGTTGTCGAAACATAATGACAATATTAAACTTAATGAAAAGCTTTTTGCAAAAATTAAAGTTGTATCTGAATCTGACAATTCAGGATTAAATACTGAACAAAAAACTCTACTTGAAAAATCTTATAAAACCTTTGTACGAGGTGGAGCAAACCTCCCGGAAGAGAAAAAAGATCGTTTCCGCAAAATTAATGAACGTCTCTCAGAATTAACTTTAAAATTTGGAGAAAATATTTTAAACGAGACTAATGAATTTAAAATGTGGATAGAAAATGAAGATGATCTTGCAGGATTATCACCTTCGATTTCCGAAGCAGCCGCCATGGCAGCAAAAGAAGAAGGCAAAGAAAACCAGTGGCTTTTCACTATCCATAAACCCAGCTTAATTCCTTTCCTTCAATATTCTGAAAAAAGAGAACTTAGAGAAAAGATGTTCAACGCATACATCAACCAGGGAAATAACAATGATAAAAACGACAATAAATCAATTGTAAATGAAATTGTAAACCTGCGTCTCGAAAGAGCTTTAATGCTTGGTTATAAAAATCATGCTGATTTTATTCTCGAAGATAATATGGCTAAAACACCCGAATCTATTTATAATAAATTAGGAGAAATATGGAATTATGCTCAGGAAACTGCAAAAGAAGAAGTTGCAGATCTTCAAAAATTAATTGACAAAGAAGGTGGTGATTTTAAACTAAAACCTTGGGATTGGTGGTATTATTCCGAGAAAGTAAAAAAAGAAAAATACGACCTTGACGAAAATGAACTTCGCCCCTACTTTAAACTCGAAAATGTAAGACAAGGTGCTTTTGATGTTGCTACAAAACTTTATGGAATTCAATTTACAGAATTACCTGATATGCCGATTTACCATAAAGATGTTTTGGTTTATGAAGTTACCGAAGCAGATGGTTCGCACATTGGTATTTTATATATGGATTTTTATCCAAGAGCAAGCAAACGTGGTGGTGCATGGATGACCAGCTTCAGAAAACAATTTAAAGTTGACGGGAAAAATGTTGCTCCTGTAATTCAAACTGTGATGAATTTCTCAAAACCAACTGCCGACAAACCTGCTCTTATCAGTTTTGATGAAGCAACTACTCTGTTTCACGAATTTGGTCATGCATTGCACGGATTATTATCAAAATGTACTTATAGACAAACTTCCGGAACTTCTGTTTCCAGAGATTTTGTTGAGCTTCCTTCACAAATTATGGAAAACTGGGCAGGTGAGCCTGCAGTTTTGAAAGAATATGCAAAACACTATAAAACCGGTGAAGCAATCCCTCAGGAACTAATTGACAAGTTGGAAAAAAGCGGTCATTTCAATCAGGGATTTATTACTCTTGAATATCTATCCGCAGCTATCCTCGACCTTGACTGGCATACTATTATTGAAAATAAAGATTTTGATGTTTTAGATTTTGAAAAACAATCAATGGAAAAAATGGGATTAATTCCGGAGATAACTGTTCGTTATCGTAGTTCTTATTTCCGTCATATTTTTGCCGGAGGATATTCTGCAGGATATTATAGTTATATTTGGGCTGCAATTCTTGATGCTGACGCATTTCAGGCATTTAAAGAAACTTCTTTGTTTGATCAGGAAACTGCAAAAAAATTCCGCGAAAATATTTTAGAAGTTGGCGGAACTGACGATGCAAGAGAAATGTATATTCGTTTTCGTGGTGAAGAACCCGAAATTGATGCATTATTAAAAAGAAAAGGATTTTTGAAATAAGCTTATTAAGCTAAAAAAAGGTTTGTTAGTTTCTTGAACCTTAAATTCAGGTCATCTCAACTAAAGGGAGAAATCTATTATTAAAAGAATTAGATTTCTCCTTTTAGTAGAAATGACTTTTTTATTTTATCTTATTTCTATAATATGCAGCTTTTTCTTTATCATTAAATCTGGCATAAATATTACCAAGAAATTTAGCATAAGAGGAATCAGGATTTATTTTGTATAATTTTTTAAAATATTTCAATGATATTGTGAAATTATCATTCACAACATCAATAGCTTTCAGAAGCTTTGCATACTGTTTTCTTGTTTTGTGTTTTTCATAAATATCCATCTCTTTCTGATATTTATTTTCGGCTTTATAAAAATATTTTTTTGCTTCCCACTCTAAAGCAACAATATTATCAGGATTGTTTTTTAATAATTGACTTGACAGTTCATCACAAACATCATCATTTTTCAGACCCTGATTTATAATTAAATTTCCCTCAATAATGCTTTTTTCCATTCGGGTTTCATCATCAAATTTATTATGAAGTTCCATACCCAAATCCCAGTTTTCGCTTTCTACATAAGTTTCAAAAAGACGTTTTTGTATTAGCTTAATTTCTTTCCCATCAGGAAATTTTTTAACATAATCTTCCAAAGCCATTATTTCTTTCGAAAGATTATCAATATTTTGATAGGCTTTTGCCATGGCAGCAAACATTTCTGCATCAGCATATTTGGTATATTGAGCTTCTTTAAAATAGCTTATTGCTTTCTCATTTTGCTTTAAAGCCAAAGCAGCTTTTCCTGCATAACAATAAATTTTTCCATCAGCCTTTTTTCCCTTATTATTGTAAGTTAAAATTATTTCTTCCCATAAGGCTAAAGCACTTATATAATCACTTGCAAGATATGCTGTTTCTGCTATTTGACTAGTTTTTGAAGTATATGATCCGGCAGTACATCCGACAAGTAAAATAGTTATAATAAATCCGTAAAATAAGTTCTTTATGTTCATTCTTTTAAAGTAATTTTATTAGGGGCGCAAAGATATAAAGATATTTGAATGCAAATTGCACTCATCAGGAAAATAGTTTCTTACTTATTATTTGTAATTTTGCAAATCCTAATAAACCAATCATATCAAATGAAAACAAAAGATCGTTTTACTGTGGACGTACGCTCCGAAATTGGAGAACTCGAAGGAGTAATATTACATACACCCGGGCTGGAAATTGAAAATATGACTCCGGAAAATGCCGAAAGAGCCTTGTATAGTGATATACTGAATTTATCCGTTGCATCAAAGGAACATGCACAATTGAATGGTGTTTTAAAGAAACTCACAAAAACATTTCAGGTAAAGGATTTGCTAAAAGATATCATATCAAACGAAGAAATTAAAACTGATCTTCTTCATAAAATTTGTAGTAACGAAGATGTTTTTCATATTTATGATGACCTGAATAATTTAAATTCCACTGAACTTTCTAAAGTACTGATAGAAGGGCTTGTAATAAAAAATAATTCTCTTACAAATTATTTAAGCAAAGAAAGATATTCACTACGCCCTTTGCATAATTTTTTCTTTACCAGAGATGCTTCTGTTAGCTGGAACGAAAAAGTATTGATAGGAAAAATGGCCAGTCAGGTTCGTGACCGTGAATCCATTATAATGAATGCAATTTTTAATCATAGTACAATAATAAATGCAGAAACTATAAATGCAACAAATTGTAAAACCTGCGATTCGAATACTAAAATTGAAGGCGGTGATGTATTAATTGGTAGCGAAGATATTCTACTTATCGGAACAGGTGCACGCACCACTCCCCAAGGAATTGATTTTGTTATAAATCATCTTAAAAAAACAAAAAGAAACTAAACATATTATTGTTCAAGAACTGCCTCTATCACCAGAATCATTTATTCATCTTGATATGGTTTTTACCTTTTTGGATACTGATAAATGTATGGTTTTTGAACCGGTAATTCTTCAAAATAATCGTTTGCAAACTTTACATATTACTGTGGATAACGGAAAAGTAAGCATTAAAGCAGTAGAAAGTATTCCTGAAATTTTAAAAACTCTGGGCATAGATTTAAAACCAATTAAATGCGGTGGCAATAATGATGACTGGATTCAGGAAAGAGAGCAGTGGCATAGCGGAGCAAATTTCTTTGCCGTTGGACCAGGTAAATTAATTGGATATAGCAGAAATGTTCATACTCTCGAAGAATTAAACAATAATGGTTTTGAAATTATCAAAGCTAAACATGTTATCTCAGGAAAGGTAAATGTAAACAATTACTCAAAATATATTATTACAATAGAAGGCTCAGAATTATCTCGCGGAGGGGGTGGTGCCAGATGTATGACTATGCCTGTAAGACGTAAAGCTTTGAATTGGTAAACGAAATATAAAAGTAGTGATGCTTGTATTTAAAAGTCTTAGTGATACTTTGCGCTTCTTTAGGAAACATAAAGAATTAAACCACAAAGATGCGCAAAGAGCACGCAAAGACACACAAAGCTAAATATTAGTAAACTTTTAAAATTAATGAACTACCCCGCCGCAGAGCAGCGGGGTATCGCTAAGGAATAAGTTTATGAATTCGCCGCAGAGCGGCGGGGAACTAACCCCGTAGCGATTAGAATTTTTTAGACAGCTTCAATAATATTATCAAAATCAATTATAATTCTTTAATCTTAATATTTCTGAACCACACATCATCACCGTGATCCTGGAGTCCGATATAACCTTCTTCGGCAGTATTAATAAAATCTTCCCAATCTTTAAATTTACTGTTAGCACACATATCTTTCCAATCCTGTGTCCAGAGATGATACTCTACAACATTTTCACCATTTTGGTTGTGAACGACAGTTCCTTTATAAACAAGAATATTAACTTTATTCCACTCCCCTGCAGGTTTAGCATTTTGTGGAACAGCCGGGATAAGGTCATATAAAGCACCAGCCTTACGATTTCCATCTTTTCCGAGTTTTGCGTCAGGATGTTTTGCATTATCCAATATTTGCATCTCGGGAGCTGACTTCCAAATAGGAACTCCTTCTTTTTCCTGTGCAAGATAAAATATCCCGCTGTTTCCACCCTCGGAAATTTTCCATTCGAGAGATAATTCAAAATTCTTGTATTTTTTATCAATGATGATATCTCCACCACCACCGGCTTCTCCTTTTCCAGTTGCCAGACAGTGGATAGTACCGTCTTCTATCACCCATCCTTTTTCAGGGAAAGCATTTTTATTATACCCTCTGAAGTTAGTTGATGTTTTACCGTCAAAAATCAAAACCCATCCATCATCAATATCTTGTTGAGATAGAGTATTGACTTTCTGTTTAACTACATCTTTTTTAATATTTGTTTTTTCGTCTTTATTATCCGTTTTCGGATTGCATGCAAGCATTATCAATCCCATCATGATAAATGAAAGCATTTTAAAAATATTTTTTTTCATAATTTCGAATTTTATATTAATAAATTGATTTTTTAGCCATCCGCCTAGCGCCTTACCTTTCATCCGCCTAGCGCTTTAAAAACTCATCCGCCTAGCGCCTTGAGGCGCTTGGCGGTTTTACCTTAAGCCATCCGCCAAGCGCTTTAAAAGCGCTAGGCGGGTTTGTTTTACCCATCCACAAAGCACTTTTAAAAGCGCTAGGCGGTTTTCAAAATATTGCATTTGTTATTTTTTCATTCAAAACAATATACGATTGTTCATAAAAATCATTTTCATCAAAATTAACATATTTATTTGCAAGTTCCTTATTACAAAGTTTACCTTTCCTTAATCCCGCATAATCTCTAAATGAAGAATATTCCCAATCTTCAATTTTTTCTACTAAACCTGAAGTATATGGATTTTGATGTATGTAGAAAAAACAATTTGCAACATAGTTTTGTTTTGCAAAGTTGAGTTGTTTAGCTGTGGTTTTATGAGCAAAGAGATAACCTCTTCTATTGTATTTTTTATTTATTGCTAAAGTATATGAGCTTAATAAAGTACCAAGATTTTTTGAAAGAAGCGTTGTTTCAGGTCGATGTTTTTCACTAATATTTGAGGCTCCTTTTTCATTAACTGATACTAGTAAATGAAAATGGTTTGGCATAATACACCATGCAAAAATATCACAAAGAGGAGTTATTAATTTGCTTATCTTTTCAATAAAGAATAAATAATTATCTCTTGTTCTAAAAACTGTTTCATTTGAACGGTTATAGATGTGATATGTGTATTCGGATTGAAAATACATCTTGTTTTTATTCTGTTATTTATTTGATCATCCGCCAAGCACTTTACCTTTTCATCCGCCAAGCGCCTCAAAGGCGCTAGGCGGGTTTATTTAGCCATCCACCAAAAGCTTTTTAGCGTTAGGCGGGTTTACCTTTACCATCCGCCAAGCGCTTTAAAGCGCTAGGCGGTTTTGTCTTTTGCATCCGCCTAGCGCCTTTGAGGCGCTTGGCGGGTTTAAAGCGCTAAGCGGCCGCTGTATTAACATTACAATTTCCACCCTTCACGATAAGTATGACGAACATACTCCTCGGCAGCAGCTTTTGCATCAATAGTTGCATATTTAGTATCAAAGTGCGGATGACCATTAATTACGGTAAATTTATCAGAATTAACTACTCGTATTTTATCATCAGCACTAATATTTGTGATTCTCATATTTTCTCCATCCCATAGTAATTTTCTTTTCAGATCCTGCAATCTAACAGCAAGATTTCCCATAACCACCATTTCGGTCAAGGGACCTGCATAATCAAAATTTGAGCTGGGCAATAATCTGTTATCAGCGCTTTCTTTACATGCTCTTACCCAATCCATTTCGTGACCACCATTCCAAGCATCTTTTATTCGACGGAGAGTTTCTGGTGGGCGTTTATAGTCTTTATCAAGACCTTCGGGAAGCATAATTGGATTTTGTGCATAGCATCCACACATAAGTTTTCCTTTTGATCCTACAAAAATCACTCCCCCATTACGGTCACCCATTATCTGACCATCTTTAAGTTCTTCCGGTCTTTCGGGAAGTAAACCACCATCATACCATGTCAATTTTACGGCAGGTAATTTTATTTTTTTAAGAGACTTACGTTTTGGGAATTCATAAATAATTTTAGAGGCAAGAGGAGCACTTTCTGTATTTACCTGAGTTGAGCTTCCCTGAACGCTTATTGGTTTTCCAAGATTTAATGCTTTAAATGCCGGATCCATAATATGACAGGCCATATCGCCGAGAGCTCCGGTTCCAAAATCCCACCATGCACGCCAGTTCCATGGAGTATATGAAGGATGATATGGGCGATATTTTGCCGGTCCGATAAACAAATCCCAGTCTAATGTACCTGGAACAAGAGGAGTTTCTGTTGGTCTTTCCAAACCTTGCGGCCATATCGGGCGGTTAGTCCATGCATGTACTTCTTCAATCTCTCCAATTGCCCCATCCCAAATTAACTCACTAAGCTGACGAATATCATCATCAGAATTTCCCTGATTACCCATCTGAGTAGCAACTTTATATTTTCTTGCGGTTTCGGTTAATACTCTTGCTTCATAAACCGAATGAGTTAATGGTTTCTGAACAAAAACATGTTTCCCTCTCCTCATTGCTTCTTTGGCAATAATGGCATGAGTATGGTCAGGAGTTGCAATTACAACAGCATCAATCTGATCACCCATTTTGTCAAACATAATTCTATAATCCTTGAATTTTTTTGCATCAGGGTATTTTTTAAATATCCCAGCAGAATAATTCCAATCTACATCACAAAGTGCAACAATATTCTGAGAATTCAAATTATTGATGTTTGAACCACCCATACCACCAACTCCAACTCCGGCAATATTTAATTTATCGCTGGGAGAAAAACGGCCTAAGCCTCCAAAAGAAGTAAAACTTGGAAGTATTGCCAAGCCAGCTGCAGCAGTTGCAACATTTCCAATGAATTTTCTTCTCGAAAGTTCTTTATTATTTTTCTTTTCCATAATTTTTTTTAAAATATATAAAATGACTAAAATGTAAAATATCTATTCTTGAGCTCACTCCGAAAAATCAAAAAAAAAGAAAATGCCACCAAGACACCAAGAACACTAAGATACACAAAGAACAATTAATTACAATCAATTACAATTATTCCATCACTCCATTGCAAATTAATATTAATTATCTTTCAAATGCTTTTTCAATAATTTCTATTGTGCTTACAGCTTCTTCAGGTTTTACTTCCATTTCATACCCTTTTTCCAAAACCTCAAAAACATTATTATAAAAATCCTGATATCGTCCTTCTAAAGTTTCGATTTTCCTTTCAGAAATATCACCAGATATTTTAGTTTTCAGCGAACCAAAATATTGCGGTGATTCTTTCCCCCAATCTTTTCCTTTAGGAATATTTCCTTTTTTCAAAGCTTCTTCCTGAGGGTCAATTCCGTATTTTACAAACTCACCTTTACTTCCTTTTAAAATATATTTTGGACCTATTTTATTAACCAGCATTCCGGCTGTTAAAATTACTTTTAATTTTTTATATCTAAAAATCAATCGAAAATAATCATCTACTTTACTTTCTCTTCGTTGTGTTTGAATATCTGCTTCAATGTTATTTGGAAGTCCGAATAATACAACAGTTTGATCGATAAGATGAGAACCGAGATCAAATAATATTCCGCTTCCGGGAATGTTTTCATCTCTCCATTCATTGTTTTTTTGTTCGGGAGAATATCTGTCGAAATGGGCTTCGTACTCATACAATTCACCGAGAACATTATTTTTTAGTAAGTTTTTTATAGTAAGAAAATCTCCGTCCCAACGACGATTTTGGTAAACAAACAGTTTGAGCTTTTTTTCGTTTGCCAGATCTATTAGTTTTTTTGCTTCCTGAGAAGTTGGTGTAAATGGCTTTTCAATAACTACATGTTTTCCTGCCAGCAAGGAGTTTTTCACCATCTCGAAATGAAAAATATTAGGAGTTGTAATTACAATCAAATCAATTTCTTTATCAATAAAAAGATCAGAAATATCTCTTACAACATTTATGTTAGGATATATTTTTTGTGAATTATTGTGATTTCTCTCAACTACTTTTCTAAGTTCAAAGCGTGGATGAGCATCAATAAAGGGAGCATGAAAAACCTTTCCTGATAAACCAAAACCTACTAATCCTACTTTAATAATATTTGACATTTAGTAAAATTTAAATTTTATTCACTTAACATCTCACTTAAATTCTGATAACTTATTAAAACACTTTCTAAAGGGGGTTTTCGACATACATCTTGTTCAACGAAAAAGTATTTCATCCCAGATATTATTTTGTATTTAAATATTTCTTTAAAATTAATTATGCCATTTCCAACTTCAGTAAAGAACCCTTCTTCACTATCTTCCATATCTTTTACATGCCAGAGCTCAAAACGACCGGGATAATTTTTAAAATATTTAACAGGATCGTATCCTCCTTTTATTATCCAGTAAATATCAAGTTCCATTTTAAGTAATTCCTTATCAGTTTCATTTAGCAAAACATCGTAAGGTATTTCTCCATCAGTAATAATAAATTCAAAATTATGATTGTGATATGCAAATTGAATATTTGATTTTTGGCATAACTCACCTATTTTATTAAAATCATCAGCAAATTGTTTATAACCATCAATGCTTTTTCTTTTTTCAGCAGGCAGCCAGGGAAATACCAAATAATTAATTCCCGCTTCACAGCTATCATCAATTACTTTTTGCGCATCAAGAAGTTCGAAATATGTATGAGAGCTTGGCAAAATCATTCCCAAATCATTAAGCATTTTTTTAAACTCTTTTGGTTTTAATCCGTAAAATTTACCGTTTGAATAACCGGCAGCTTCAACAGAATTATAACCAATTTCAGCAACTTTTTTAAGGGTTCCGTGCAAATCATTCTTCATAAGATCCCTGACAGAATAAAGCTGTAATCCAATAAGCTCATTTTTTGATGCAGGAAATGAACACATCTCAAGAGGAAATATCATGCTTGCTGCTGATATTGCAGCTATTGATTTAATGAAAGTTCTACGATTTTTCATAATTTTTTGAGTTCCAGACTTTGATTTACTTTTAACCTCCAAAATTCCATTAACCCATTACCTCATTTTTCCACCACTCTTATATCTTATACCAATTGAACATCCAAATTACCGATATATTTTGTTTCTTTTTTCCTTTCTCTGCGTTAAATATTATTTCCGTCCGTACGGATGCAAAGAATATTTGCCTTGACAAAGAAAAAAATATTTCAAAATATTTATCAGCAATTTAGAAATTCAATTGGTATTACTAGCCAATAAAAGAATAACAAGTTATCATATTATTCCTCCATAACAATTTTCCACTACACCGAATCACGCTCTTTAAACAATTTTCTTATTCTCTTTATCCCAAAAAACTTTTCTGTTTTCGCGATAAGCAATAGTGCCCATGTGAGCTGTAATAGCTTCTTCAAAACCACGGTTGATATCACAACTGGGCTGTGTTCCTTTTCTAATACTATCTATCCAATCTTTAACATGAAGATGAGTTGTATCAACAGTTTTTCCTCCTCGTTGAGTGTATAACAAACCTCTTCCTGCAAAATATTTTTCCGTTGGGGAGGATATTGCATCAACATGATTTTTACCCGGAACATAAGTAAAAAACGGACTTGTTGGGTCAATTATCCCCTTTTGAATTTTTTCTTTGTATCTGGTAGAATTACGATCAGCAGTTATTGATAAAGTACTGCCAAGCTCCATTGATGCATCATGTCCCATAATTACTCTGCCTCTTTTTTTGCTACTTGCCAGACTGGCACTATAAACTAAAGACATATCTTTCTCAGGAAATTCAAAAACAGTTTGAAGTACATCCGGGACTGTTCTTCCATCTTTAAAATGGTAAATACCGCCGGAGGAAATTGCGGAATCAGGAATTCCAACATCCAGAATTTGATTTATTGCATCGTATTCGTGAGTTAGTAAATCACCTGATAATCCGGTACTGTAATCCCACCAACAACGCCAGCGAAAAAATCTTTCAAGACTGAATTTATGCTTTGGTGCAGGACCAATAAACTGATTCCAGTCAATGGTTGTTGGATTTCCTTCAGGATGAATTTTATACACCCAAGCTCCGTTCGGAGTATTACGATTTGTAGTTACTTCAATCAGGCTTATCTTGCCAAGAATATTTTTTTCAATAATTTCACGAGCTTTAAAATAGCTTTCAGTCTGCCTTCCCTGATGACCCAACTGAAAAACAATATTATTTTTTTTCACTGCCTCAACAACTTCATAAGTTTCAGGGACTGTCCATGTCATAGGTTTTTCGCAATAAACATGCTTTCCTGCATTGGCAGCATCAATTGTCATTCGTCCGTGCCAGTGATCTGGAACCGCAATAATTACAGCATCAATATCATCAGCAGAAAGAAGCTCTTTATAAGTACGATACCTTTTTGGTGCTGCTCCCATTTTGCCACCGCTTCCTTCTCTGTTAATATTTGCAGCTGCTTTTTGAGCACTTTTTGCATAAACATCAAAAACATCACAAACACCATTAACTACTACATTAAGATTTTCCTGTTGCAGGTAATTATGATATCTCTTGTCGTTTTTATCTTTTTTAGTACATTCTTTCAGATAATCGATATATTCAGGATGAGCAAAACCAGCACCACGAGCAAGATGAGGCCCACGAATACCAAAGCCTATCAATCCTAGTCTTATCTGCTTTCCTCCTGCTGTTGTTGGTGATACTTCAGGTGCATCATGGTTAAGACCAAGTTCATCATTAATACTATTTCTAAAAATATTATCCAGTTTATTTTTCCTATATACACCATAAGCCATTGCACCTAAAACAGGTACTGTTGCAATTCCTTTTAAAACATCTCTTCTCGAAAATCTACTTATATTCGTTGGTTTTGGATTTTCATTATCCTTTTGCTTCTCACTCATATATTAAATTTATTCAGAAATATTAATTATTATTAAATCCATTCAGGATTATAACCTTCAAAGCTATAATTTTATACTAAAATAACAACAATAATCAACTAAAAAATCACATTCGCTTTGTAAGAACTTTCATTTCCGGACTTATCCGTAATTTCTAATTTAAAAACATTTTTGCCTTTTATTATGTGAGAGTCAGTAAAATAAGTTAGCTTGTCATTTTTCGCATCATACTCCATTAATATCCATTTTCCATTCAAAGTTCCCCGATAAGTATTTATTCCTGATAATTTATCGGTAACCTCAATTACGATAGCTTTATATCCTGATATTTTTTTATTATTATGAATATTTAATGCTTTAATTTCTGGAGGAACAGTATCCAACATAACAGTATATTTTCCAAAACTATTTAAGTGTGTCTCAATATATCCATTTTTAAATTCACCTACATGAGAAGAAAGAACTTCATCTTCTTTAAGCTTAACAATAACTGCTTTATCACGATATTTTTTAGGGAGACTATTCAGTTTTATACTAAGCTTAAACCTTTTATGAACGGGAAAAAACTCATTATGAATATGAAATATTTTGGAAATACAATTTGCCTTAGCTTCAGTAGTTTTAAAATTAAAACGAAAAGAACTGTAAAAAGAATTTGCCGGAAAAACTGCAATCATATTCTCCGTTTCAAATCTATTCTCAACATCATAACAAAATTCCGTCGATGAATCGGATTTTATATTTTCAGTTTTAATAATACTTTGTGGCAAATTACTTTTTACTGTAAAATTCAGTTTTGAAGTATTATTGTATGCATCTTTCACAACATAAGTAATTTCATGAAAATTTGCATCAATAAAATTTACAACCCCCGAATTCAGGACACTATCATAAATACTTAATTTATTATTTGGTTCAATAAAACTTTTCTGTATCCTGCGTTTATTCTTTATATAATCGGCAAAATCTATCAAACTG
>Ga0307991_1000083_pt1 | contig 71329 bp, 70 predicted proteins | sample EllFjometagen131_FD_203146 | JGI IMG/M metagenome (GOLD analysis project Ga0307991, IMG submission 203146) | Marine microbial communities from Ellis Fjord, Antarctic Ocean - #131 | ecosystem: Environmental > Aquatic > Marine > Unclassified | place: Southern Ocean | collected 2014-10-08
TGTGGTTAATTTGGAGCTGTACCCTTTTTAATTCAAATCAAGCTAAAATTCAAGTAAAAACTTTAAATCTTACCACCAAAGAACACACTTTATTATACATCCACCGGACTTTTTTGTTTTTTGTTTTTACTTGACAGATTTTAAGGTTGTGGTATACTTATTAGGTCTTCGGGATGGGGTGTAATTCCCCACTGGTCGTGAAAGCCGACGAGCCCTCATAGGGCAGAAAAGGTGTAATTCCTTTGCCAATAGTATAGTCTAGACGAGAGAAGAGAAAATAATTTTTTACTGTTTTTATATCCCGAAGCCTATGTTTCGGTTTTTTTTATTTTAAAGGGGTGATAAAAGTGAAATTAAATACAATACCAGAGATAATAGAGGATGTAAAGCAGGGTAGGATAGTTATTGTAATAGACGATGAATCCCGTGAAAACGAGGGCGATCTTGTTGTGGCCGCTTCACACGCGACAGCGGAAAGTATAAATTTTATGGCAAAATATGGCCGCGGTCTTGTATGTGTTCCTCTTGAGGGTCAACGCATGGATGAACTAAAACTCCATCCTATGGTGCATAACTCAAAGGTGCCATTTGATACCGCCTGGGCTGTATCAGCTGACGCGGCAAAAGGTATTACTACAGGCATATCCGCTTATGACAGGGAGCGTACTATTAAGGTCATGATAGACTCTGTATCCCAGCCCGAGGACCTTATACGCCCAGGACATATATTTCCTCTGCGCTCAAAAAAAGGAGGAGTACTAGTAAGGGCAGGGCATACAGAGGCGTCTGTTGACCTTGCAAGACTTGCGGGACTATATCCCGCGGGAGTTATCTGCGAGATAATGAATGATAACGGCACCATGGCACGCACGCCTGAGTTATTAGGATATGCTAAAGAGCATAAATTGAAGATATGCTCAATAAAGGACCTTATAGAATATAGGCGCAAATTTGATAAACTGATAACCCATTTAGCGAAAACAAAATTACCTACTGAATTTGGTGATTTTTCTTTGCATATATATGAGTCAAAGATAGATAATTATCATCATATAGCTATGGTAAAAGGTGACATTGAAAACGAAAGTGATAAGGGTGTGCTTGTAAGGGTGCATTCCCAGTGTCTTACAGGGGATATATTCGCATCTAAAAGATGCGACTGTGGCAGTCAGCTTCATAAGGCTCTTGAAATGATAAGCGCTGAAGGAAAGGGCGTCTTATTGTATATGAGTCAGGAAGGCAGAGGCATAGGCCTTGTAAATAAGATAAAGGCATATTCACTACAGGATGAAGGGCTTGATACGGTCGAGGCAAACCATGCCCTTGGTTTTGACGCGGATTTGCGTGATTATGGTATAGGGGCCCAAATATTAGCGGATCTCGGAGTAAATAATATAAGGCTTCTTACAAATAATCCTCAGAAGATTATAGGCCTTGAAGGCCACGGACTCAGTATTGTAGAAAGGGTGCCGATTGAGATTACTACGACAAAGGAAAACAAAAGATATTTAACAACCAAGAGAGATAAGCTTGGCCATTATTTGAAAAATATATAACAAGGAGGCAATAAATGGTAAGGACATTAGAAGGAACGTTAACACTAAAGGATAAGAATTTTGGTATTGTAGTATCGCGTTTTAATGATTTTATTACAAAGAAACTGCTGGAGGCGTGTGTAGATACGCTGATAAGGCACGGCGGCAAGGATGATGATATAGATGTTGCCTGGGTACCCGGTGCATTTGAGGTTCCGCTTGTTGCCAAGAAGATGGCGGTATCCAAAAAATATGACGCGATTATCTGCCTTGGAACTGTTATCCGCGGGGAGACACCACATTTCGAATATGTTTCATCAGAGGTAGCAAAGGGTGTTGCTAAGGTTGGCCTGGATACGAATATACCTACCATCTTTGGTGTGATTACAGCTGATAATATTGAACAGGCTATAAATCGTGCCGGTTCAAAAGAAGGAAACAAGGGCAAGGATGCTGCTATATCAGCTATTGAGATGGTAAATCTCTTAAACGTTATTAGTAAATAAGGCAATATTTGCTATTTGAATCTGCAGGGGGTTGCGCGTGATCTTCAACGTGACCTGTTACCTTGTTAGAAGAGAGAAGGAATTAACAGATGAGAAAGAGAACAAGAGCAAGAGAGTTTGCGTTACAGCTTTTATACCAGGCTGATATAAGGCATGAAGATATAAATTCTATATTAGATGGTTTTTGGGATAGCCAGTCTCAAGGCCCTGAAGAGCTGGAAACATCTATAATGGATTTTGCTTTAAGCCTCGCGCGAGGTACCTATGAGAATCTTAAAAAGATAGATACCGCGATATCACTATACGCGCAAAACTGGCAGCTTGAGAGAATGGCGGTTATTGACAGGAACATAATGCGCATGAGCTGTTACGAGCTGCTCTATCTTGATGATATACCCCCAAAGGTATCAATAAATGAGGCAGTAGATCTCGCGAAAAAATACGGCGATATGGAATCAGGCAAATTTGTAAATGGTATATTAGATAAGATAAATAAAAAAGAGATAAATAAGTGATAAACAAATTCGCGGATCTTCACATACATACGAAGTATTCAGATGGCTCCTTTAGCCCTGAGGAGGTTCTCCAGCGTGCAAGTGAAGAAGGCCTATGTTGTATTGCTATTACAGACCATGATAGCGTATCAGGCGTTGAGGAGGCTATTTACGCTGGAAAAAAACGTAATATTGAAGTGATACCGGGTGTTGAGGTTAGCGCTGAAGAAGGCGGCAAAGAGATACATATGCTCGGTTACTGTATAGATTATAAAGATCCGGTTTTCTTAGGCTTTTTAAGCGAGATAAGGCAAGACAGGATAAAGAGGCTGCACAAAATGGTAGATGCCCTTAATAGTCATGGCTTCAGCCTGACTGCTGAAGATGTTATAAAATTCGCAGGTGACGTATCTATAAGTAGGCTTCATATTGCCATGTATATGGAAGCTAAAGGGCTTGTTTCAAATTGGCGCGTTGCTTTTAAAAAATACATAGGTGACGCAAAGCCATGCTATGTTTCAAGTTTTAGATATAGCTCAAAAATGGTGATTGACTTTATAAAAAAGGCCGGAGGTGTGCCTGTAATCGCTCACCCTGTGGTCAATAGTCTCGACTCGATATTGCCAAGACTGGTAAAGGAGGGCCTGGAAGGCGTAGAGGTCTTCCATACTGAACAGACCGGTTCAATAGCCAAGCGATACGAAAAGTTTGCTAATGAGAATGGCCTGCTAATAACAGGTGGTTCAGATTGCCATGGTGATGCCAAGGGCAATATTCTAATAGGAAAAACCTCGATCCCTTATTCCTATGTTGAGGCTCTAAAGAATGGATACAAAAACAGTTAAGCGATATATGCGGCTTGCTATCCAGGAAGCGAAGAGAGGCAATGATAAGACATATCCTAATCCATTAGTAGGTTGTGTTATTGTAAAAAATAATAGAGTAATAGGTTCTGGCTATCATAAGCGTTTTGGCGGGCCCCATGCGGAGATATTCGCTTTAAAAGAAGCAGATAAGAAAGCAGATGGCGCGACGTGTTTTGTAACGCTTGAACCATGCTCTTATTACGGAAAGACACCACCCTGCGTTGACGCGCTTATCCGTTCAGGCATTAAGGAGGTAGTCTGCGCTGCTAAAGATCCAAACCCACTAAATAATGGTAAGGGTTTAGACGCGCTAAGAAGGCATTCTATAAAGGTAAGCCTAGGCACCTTAGAGAAAGAGGCTAAGGCGTTAAACAGGATTTTTTTTAAAAGGATGAAGAGTTTCAAGCCTTTGGTTACATTAAAACTTGCTCAGAGCCTGGATGGCAAGATAGCCTCGAATTGCGGCGATTCCAAATGGATAAGTTCTAAAGCCTCAAGAAAGGTTGTGCAAGATTTAAGAAAGACCCACGATGCCGTGCTTATAGGAATAAATACTTTACTATGTGATGACCCTATTCTTACTATACGTAATTCAAAGAGGCAGCCTGTTAAGGTGATAATAGACGCACGGCTTAAGACACCTTTGAACGCGAGAATATTAAAGAGCATATCTCCCGGAAAGACTATAATAGTTACCACTAAAAACGCTGATCAAGGTAAGGCAGTTGCCTTAAAGTCACAAGGAGCGGATATTTTGTATGCAAAATCTATTTCTAAAAGAGTTGATTTACCTGCGCTCATGAAGCAGCTTTTCTTAAGAGGTATCAGCAGCATATTAGCAGAAGGCGGAGGTGAAATCTCGGCATCGCTGTTTAAGGATAGCCTTATTGATAAGTTTTATCTTTTTATTGCGCCGATTATTATAGGCGGAAAAGCCGCTACTAATTCAATAGGTGGAAATGGTATAGATAAGATAAAGGATGCTAAAAGGTTTACGGATATCAAGGTAAAGAGAGTAGATAACGATATATTAATAGAGGCGAAATGTTCACAGGCATAGTTGAGGAACTCAGCACAGTAAGAAAGATAGCGCATTTAAACAAAGATGCGTTTTTGACCATAGAGAGTGCTGTTTGCAGTAGTGACTCGGCTATTGGGGACAGTATAAGCGTTAATGGAGTATGCCTTACATTAACAGGTAAAAACCATTACATGCTGTCTTTTGATTTAAGTAGCGAAACCTTGACTGCAAGTAATCTTGCTGATTTAAAAATAGGGGAAAAAGTCAATCTTGAACGTGCATTAAAACTGGCAGGCAGGTTAGGTGGCCATTATGTAACAGGACATGTTGACTACGTAGCAAAGGTTCTGTCAAAAACCACGCAAGGTGATTTCATTGAGCTTGAGATAGAGTTACCGGATGAATTTCGTATGTTTTTGGTTGAGAAAGGCTCTGTCGCTGTTGATGGGATCAGCTTGACTGTGAATAGTGTTTCAGCAAAAAGTTTTAAGGTTATGGTAATACCGCATACGCTATCCGTAACAGCGCTAGGGCTAAAGAAGAAAGGTAGCCTTGTTAATATAGAAACAGATATATTGGCAAAATATGCCCAGAATCTCATACTCAAAACTAAATCTATGCCTCAGATCAAGTCGCATGTAGATAAGGATTTTTTAGCAAATCACGGTTTTCTCTGATACCCCTCTGTAGTTAACATAAGTCCTCAAATTTTCTTGATTATACACCCTCAAAGTGATACACTATTCTAATAAAATTCAATATTTTAGAAGCCTATAATAGTCTATAGGAATTTAATTCTGTTATTGCTGAAATATGGTATCGGGACCTGTCCCGTTGCTAAAATCGCTTGTGTTGACTTTGATAATTTTAGTGTCGGGATGTAGCGCAGCTTGGCTAGCGCGCTTCGTTCGGGACGAAGAGGCCGCCGGTTCAAATCCGGCCATCCCGACCATTTTTCTTATTAGGGACAGCTACTAATAAGCTAATTAGTAGCTGTCCCTAATAAGACTAGTCCCTAATAAGACTAATAAGAAAAAAAGTGATAAAGATGAAAAAACGTTTGCATGTATATTATGAAGGCAGTGTTCAGGGCGTAGGATTTCGTTTTACTGCTGAACGTATAGCCAGTGAACTAAATCTTACCGGATGGGTAAAAAACCTGCCGGATGGTAAGGTAGAGCTTGTTGCTGAGGGCGATAATAAGAAGCTCTCTTCATTGTTGATGCAGATAAAAGATAATACGCCTGGATATATTTCCAGGGATATTGTAGATTGGCAGGGATATAGAGATGAATTTAAGGATTTTGGCATAAGGTTTTAAGGTGTAAAATATGATCGCAGATAATATTAAGAGTAGCATTGAGAGATTAAGGCAGGATATACGTTTACATGATTATAAGTATTATGTAGAGAATAAGCCTGAGATTACAGATCAGCGATATGATAGCCTTTTTAACCAGCTTAAGGATATGGAAAAAGAATATCCAGAGCTTGTTTCTAAGGATTCGCCAACACAAAAGATAGGTGAGCGGGTTCTTAGAGGCTTTGAGAAGATAAAACATATTTCTCCAATGCTCAGTATGGATAATACATACTCCGCGGATGAGCTGAGAGAGTTTGATAAGCGCGTTAAGAAGAATCTTCCGGAAGAGGACGTAAGTTATGTAGTTGAACTTAAGATAGATGGGGCATCTGTATCGCTTTTTTATGAGAATGGTCTGTTCAAATCCGGCGCGACACGCGGTGATGGGTTTCAAGGCGATAACATAACAGAGAGTCTTAAGACGATAACAGGTATCCCCTCATCCGCGCGTAACAGAGACAAGTTTCCGCGATTATTAGAGATTCGCGGAGAAATATATATGGATCACGGCGCATTTAAGAAGATTAATCAGGAGAGACGGGCCCGCGGTGATGAGCTTTTTGCTAATCCGCGTAACGCGGCAGCAGGCTCTTTAAAGCTTCTTGATTCCCGTACCATGGCAAAGAGAGGCTTGCAGATATTCATACATGGGATAAGCGATACGTTTATTGGCACGATTGATACTCATAGCGGCATTTTAATCTACTTGAGCAGACAAGGCTTCAGGACAAACCAGCATATAAAAAAATGTAAGAACATAGATGATGTTATTGAATATTGTAATCAATGGCAAGGCAAGAGAGAAGGGCTTGATTACGATATAGACGGCATGGTTGTAAAGGTGGATTTGTTAAGCCAGCAGAAGAGGTTGGGAGCTACCACGAAGGCGCCCCGGTGGATGATCGCGTATAAGTTTCCCGCGCAGCAGGCAGTCACGAAGTTGAAGAATATAATAGTGCAGGTTGGAAGGACCGGTTCCCTTACACCTGTCGCTGAGCTTATGCCAGTCAGCCTTTCGGGAAGTACTGTAAGCCGCGCTACGCTGCATAATATGGATGATATCAAACGCAAGGACATCATGATAGGAGATACGGTTATAATAGAGAAAGCCGGTGAGATTATTCCCCAGGTTATAGAACCTGTACTTAGCAAGCGCACAGGAAAGGAAAAGAGGTTTATAATGCCGGAAAGATGTCCTTCGTGTGGCGGGAAAACGGTTCAATACCCCGGTGAGGTAGCTATACGATGCGATAACGCTATATGCCCCGCTCAGCAAAAGGAGCGCCTGCGCCATTTCACGTCACGACAGGGTATGGATATAACAGGCCTTGGTGAGGCGGTAGTGGAACAGCTTATAGATAAGAAATTGGTAAAAGATTACGCTGATATATACAGTTTAAGTTTTGATGATATATGCAAACTTGAGAGAATGGCGCAGAAATCCGCGCGGAACCTGCTTTCCGGAATAGAGCGTTCAAAAGATCAGACACTCGCGAGTCTCATCTACTCGTTAGGTATAAGGCATGTTGGTGTGCACGCGGCCGATGTTTTGGCTAACAGGTTTGGTTCTATAGAGAACCTGTCAAAGCAGGATGCTGAGACCCTGATGCATACAAGCGAGATAGGCCCGATAATGGCAGAGTCCATATATGAATTTTTTCAAAGAGATGTTACAGGGGTTTTATTAAGAAAGCTTGAATTAGCGGGCCTTAACTTTGCCAACAGAGCGGGCGCAGAGGGAAAACTCTCAGGAAAGATATTTGTCTTTACGGGAAGTTTGGATAATTTTTCCAGAATACAGGCTCAGGATATAGTAAAATCACTTGGCGGAACAATAGCGTCTTCTATCAGCAAAAAAATAGACTTTGTTATCACCGGAAAAGAACCGGGTTCAAAAGCCAACAAGGCAAGAGAGCTTGGGTTGAATATTATTACTGAAAAAGAATTTCAAGACTTAATTAGTTAAACCAAAGAGGTGTATTATGAAGAGAAGTATAATCAGTATAACGCTTATGGCAGCTCTTCTATTTACAGCAGGCTGCAGCGGCGCGTGGAGGCGAAAATTCGTAAGGAGTAAAAAAAATGAGGTCAAACAGGGGCCTGTTTTACAACCCTATGATTACGAAAAAGAGTTTACAAGTAAGCAGTTTTACGCGAATCATTACGCCTTCTGGAAGAATTCTGAAGCGGAGCTTATCAATTCTGTAAAGGCAAAAAGTAACCAAAAAAAGATCGTAAGCCAGGCAGACTACGCGCTTGTTGAGATAAAAAAGCTTGCCAGTCTTCTAAATGATGAGAAGAGAGCTCAGATAGAACCATATGTTGTGGGCCTGGAAGATATAGTAAAAAAAATCAAACAGCCTAATTACGTGAAAACAAACAGCAACCATATAGTTTCGCAATTAAGCAAACATTATAGGACCGTGAGTGGTAAATTCTCATACTTTCACATGAAGCACTTTGTACGTCCTGACCAGGAGGGAGCCGGTGATGAGCAGCCAAAACCTATCGCGCAGTGATTGCGTACTGCATACTATATTGATAGAGCAGATGGGCGCTAACTGCTACATCTTTGGCTCTAAGAAGAGTAAAAAGGTCGTGATAATAGATCCCGGCGGAGAGAGCGAAAAGATAAAAACTTTCCTGGATGAGTATAACCTTACTCCTGAATTTATAATCAATACGCACGGTCATATAGACCATATAGGTGCGAACTCTGATTTTGACCTGCCTATATATATACATAAAGACGACGCTAATTTTCTTACAAATCCCTTTTTGAGTCTAGCTGTATTTTACGGAAATCTTAAAAAATCTCCACCTGCAAGCCGTGTATTAGAGGATGGTGATGATATAGTGATATCTGATTTAGTGCTTAAGGTTATCCATACCCCGGGACATACTCCCGGCGGTATAGCCCTTTATTATAATGGCATAGTCTTTACGGGAGATACCCTCTTTGCCGCGGGTATCGGCAGGACAGATTTCCCTTACAGCAGTACAAAGGATATTGTAAGCTCAATAAAAGATAGGCTTTTTAGCCTCGCTGATGAGACCGTTGTATTGCCGGGCCACGGCGATAAGACTACTATTGGAAAAGAACGAAAGACAATCTTATGGCCATGAAGGATTTTATAGAAGAGTTCCTGGATTATCTTGTTGTGGAAAGAGGGCTCTCAAAGAACACTATTTCAGCGTACAGGACCGATCTTTACAAGTACGCTAATTATCTAACTAATAATAAAAAAAGACCGCACCTGGCTGAGGTTTCGCGTGATGACATACGCGACTATATGGTCTTCCAGAAAGAGAAGGGGCTTTCAGGAAATTCTATATCACGTAATCTTGTTGCTATCAAGGTGCTGCATCGTTTTCTTGTACGCGAAAAATATATAAAAGAAGATATTACCAGTGTGCTCGATTCTCCAAAGCTCTGGAAACATCTTCCTGAGGCCCTTTCACTATCCGAGGTAGAGGAGATATTAAAAAAACCTAATGTAAGAAATTGGATGGGCCTAAGAGACAGGGCAGCGCTTGAGCTTATGTACGCGACAGGCCTTCGCGTCTCAGAACTTGTAAATCTTAATATTGATAACATCAATCTTGATATAGGTTTTGTAAGATGTATCGGCAAGGGGAGCAAAGAGAGGATAGTTCCGATGGGCAGGCAGTCACAGGTTGCGCTTACGCGTTATCTGAAAAAGTCGAGAGTCAAGCTTTTAAAAACGCAACCTGTAAACAGCCTCTTTCTTTCTAGGCTTGGCAAGAGAATCTCGCGCCAAAGTTTCTGGAAGATGATAAAGAAATACGCACGCCTGGCGGGGATAAAGAAAGATATAATGCCGCATACCTTAAGGCACTCTTTTGCTACACATCTTTTAGAAGGAGGCGCGGATTTAAGGGTTGTTCAGGAGATGCTTGGACACGCGGATATAACTACTACCCAGATATATACACACATAAACAAAGAGCGCTTAAAATCTATACATCATAAATTTCATCCGCGGGCCTAATTTTGGTATTCGTGATAACCTAAAACCGATGACCGTAAACCGGAATATAAGAGGTGTTTTTAGGAAATGTTTTTATTATGGATAATGTTTTATTAAAGATTAAAAATATCTTACCAAAAACGGTCTTGGACATATTGCGCCTCGCTGGTAGTATAGGAGATTATGGCCAGGTCCCGGTTTTTTGCGCGGGAGGTTTTGTAAGAGATGTATTGCTTATGGTCAATAATCTTGATATAGATCTTGTTGTTGAAGGTAATGGCCCTGGGTTTGCGAAGGAATTATCCGATAAGCTTAGAGGTACGTTAGTCTTATACAAACGATTTGGCACAGCCACGGTTACCACAAAGGATAATCTAAGGATTGATGTCGCGACAGCCAGGACAGAATATTACCAATCTCCAGGGGTACTACCAAGGGTGAGCTTCTCTTCTATGATAGATGATCTGCAGAGAAGAGATTTTACTATAAATGCTATGGCGTTCTCTCTTAATAGCGAATCATACGGCAGGCTTATGGACCTTTTTAATGGGCAGCGGGATCTAAAAAACATGATTATAAGGGTTTTGCATGATAAGAGTTTTATTGACGATCCAACTCGTATCTATAGGGCTATTCGTTTTGAGCAGAGATACAATTTTGCTATAAGTGATGATACCGAAAGACTTATCAGAGATGCTGTAGGCCTTGGTATGCTTGAAAAAATAGACGGTTATAGGCTTAAGAAAGAGATAGAGCTTGCCAGGTCTGAGAGATTATCGTCAAGAGTCTTTGCCAGGATAAAGCAATTAACTGGGGATAGAGATGTTTCGCAGGGATAGGGTAAGTGAGGAGATAAGGCACCAGGTAGGTATTATACTCCAAAGAGATATCAGGGATTCGCGTATAGGTTTTGTGACTATTGCCAGGGTTGATATGTCGCCTGACCTGAGATCCGCTGATATATTTTTTACCTCTATTGAAGGCAATACTATGGATGAAGATACCTTGCAGGCTCTAAAGGATTCTATCGGACTAATCAGGAGGCTCCTTGCTAAGCGGATAAGGATAAAATTTATTCCACGAATAACATTTATACATGATGATTCATCCACGGCAGGAAACAGGATAGATGAGATTATAAATATCATACATAAAGATAAGGAGATTACAAATGGGGATCAATAAGGTCATTAAGTGCATAAGAGATAAGAAAAATAAGAAGTTTTTGATTTCTGCGCACAAGAATCTGGAAGGGGATGCCATAGGAAGCATGCTGGCTATGGCTGAGCTCTTAAAGCAAGCTGGCAAAAAGGTTGCCCTATTATCGCCTGAGGATATACCTGATGTGTATAAATTTTTACCGGGCAGTGCGAAAGTACGGCTAAGGTCGTCTCTTAAAAACATAGACTATGATGTTGCCTGTCTGCTTGATTGCACGGGCATTGAAAGAATAGGTGCTGTAAAGAGGGGTATCTGTCCTGGAAGGCTGATATTGAATATAGACCACCATATAAGTAATACGTATTTTGGCACAATAAACTGGGTAGAGCCTTATATGTCATCTTCAGGTGAGCAGGTATATCATCTTTTTAAGAAGATGGGTATTCCCCTTACTAAGAGAGCGGCACTGTACATATATATTGCTATTCTTACGGATACAGGATCATTTCGTTATTCAAACACAACAGAGGTTACTCACAGGATAGTCGCGGAACTTATGCAGCATGGCATAGATCCCGCGGATATTTATCGTAAAATTTATGAGGGAGCAGACGTCTCAAGCCTAACCTTGCTCGCGTCAGCGCTTTCTACCCTTAATACAACTCATAATGGGGAGATAGCATGGGTTCACGTCTCAAGGGCCATGTTTCGTAAGAATAAAGCCAGTGTTGAAGATACGCAGGATTTTGTGAACTTTCCCAGGTCAATAAAAGGGGTAAAGATAGCGCTTGCTTTTAGAGAGGCCGGTAAAGGGTTTATTAAAGTAAGTTTTCGTTCAAATGACGACGTGGATGTAAATAAGTTGGCAAAAGAGTTTAATGGCGGAGGGCATCCTTCAGCGAGTGGTTGTGTATTAAAGGGGGCTATTTCCAAGGTCGAAAAAGCAGTAGTATCAAGAGCAAAGAGGTTTCTTGGCAAAGGCAGATAGATACTTTGGTTGATCTATACATATTAAATAAAAGAGCAAAGCAGCAGATAACAGTGCCTCTTATGCCCATTGCCTGGAGCAGTGCTTTGGATTTTTTTGCCCTGGAAATAAATGGATGGCAAAAATACCTGCGATGCGAAGGCAAGGACATAAGAGATTACTAAAAGCTGAAGAATGGTTTTAGAAAAAGTTTTTAGGTTAATAACATATTATCTGAGTTAACTTATATGGATGACATTATAATAATAGACAAACCTTCCGGCATGACATCCCATGATGTTGTGGCGATCGCGCGCAGGACGCTTAAGATAAAAAAGATAGGCCACTGTGGTACGCTTGACCCACTGGCAACGGGGGTACTGGTTCTTGTGGTGAATAAGGCTACCAAGTTATCCGCAAGCCTATCTGCTGATGACAAGGAGTATCTCTGCGTGATGGAGTTAGGTGTTGTGACTGATACACAGGACGCGACAGGCGAAGTTATAAGCAGGAGTAGTACAGATGCTATTGATAAATTAGCTGTAGAAGAGGCTATCTTATCATTTCATGGAAAACAGGAGCAGATCCCGCCTATGGTATCAGCAAAGCACCATAACGGAAAAAGGCTATACAAGCTTGCCAGAAAAGGCATTGTTGTCGAAAGAGAGCCGGTAGATATCGAGATAAAGGATATTGAGATTTTAAATATCAAAGATAATAAGGCGGAATTCAGGGTGGTATGTTCAAAAGGTACGTATATCAGGACTCTTTGCCATGATATAGGCCAGAAGCTTGGGCCCGGCGCGCATATGAAGTCATTAAGAAGGACTCGCTCAGGCAGGTTTTGCATAAAGGACGCTATCGCGCTTGAGGATATTTCATGAAAACTCTATATGGTTTTAAGGGTTTGAAAGGTAATATTTCACCATCAGTGGTAACTGTCGGTGTCTTTGATGGGGTGCACATAGGCCATAAGAAGATAATAACGCAACTACTCAAAACAGCAAAGAGAGATAACCTTAAGCCTATGGTAGTTACTTTTAATCCTCATCCAGCTAAAGTGCTTAAAAAGAGAGGCAAGATACTGATGCTTAGTTCACTTCAGCATCGGTTGAGGCTCTTAAAAGAACTTGGCGTAGAGTTATGTGTTGTTATAGAGTTCAACAAGAGATTTTTAGAAAAAGATGCTGAATTATTCCTTAGCGATATCTTAGTCAAGAAGCTTGATATGAGAAAACTTGTTATCGGTGATAAGTTTTCATTTGGCAGGGAACAGCTTAAGAGCGCCGCAAGCTTAAGAAAAATATCTAACAAACTAGGCTTTCGCGTAAAGGTTATAAGGTCAAAGCGCTATCATCGCGCTGCGATAAGTTCAAGTGTTATACGCCGTCTTATTGAAAAGGGTAAGCTTAATACCGCTTCAAGGCTTTTGGCCAAGCCCGTGTCTGTATTAGGCACGGTAATTCACGGCAGGAAACGAGGCAGGATAATAGGCTTTAAGACAGCGAATATTGACCCGCACCATGAAGCCATACCTCCAAGCGGTGTCTATGCTGTATATTCCAGAGTAGGTAGATCTATTTATAAGTCGGTATTAAATATAGGCACAAGGCCGACCTTTAATGAAAAAGACCCAAGCATAGAGGCCCATATATTCGATATCAATAGAAACCTTTATGGAAAAGATATAGAGATAAGTTTTGTAAAAAAGATTAGGCCTGAGAGAAAATTTGCAGATGAGGATGCTCTTCGTAGGCAGATTATAAAAGATTCCTTAATAGCTAAAAGACTTTTTTAGGGATTTTGATATTTAGTTAATATAACCAAGCAAATTATTTCCCTTTACAAAGGGGTATCTATCTGTTATAATCCAATATCATTCAACTAGAAGAGAAGGGAGAAACAGGATTTGGTCATGGCACTTACTACTGATAAGAAACAAGCGGTTATAAAAGACAATAAGATTAATGAGAAAGATACAGGCTCTGTACAGGTACAGGTCGCTCTCCTTACCGAGAGGATCAACAGCCTAGCGGACCATTTCAAGACTCATAAAAAGGACCACCACTCAAGGCGCGGGCTCCTTAAGATGGTCTCTTTACGCAGAAAGCTATTAAAATACTTAAAGAAGCATGCGGTAGAAGAGTATAACAAGCTTACTGATAAATTAAAGATTAGAAAATAATATTAGTTTTATTTTGATTGTATTTGGAGCGCGCTCCCCTCTATATGCAACATGTATTTTTTAGCAGGGGAGTGTTTTTTTTATGCCCGCGCTTGTACAGATTGTCTAGAATGATATTTTTATTAAATATAACGATATATAAAGATTAAAACGAAATGAAAGGTAGGAAAAAATGGTAAATAATGCAAAGACAATGGTTGGTAATAATGAAATAGTGATTGAAACCGGAAAACTCGCGAAACAGGCTGATGGCGCTGTAACAGTATCTTGCGGTGAAACGGTTGTATTGGTAACCGCTGTTATGTCAAATACCCCTAGAGAAGGGATAGATTTCTTTCCACTTATGGTAGATTATCGCGAAAGGACATACGCGGCAGGAAGGATTCCGGGAGGATATTTTAAGAGAGAAGGCCGGCCCACGGAACGAGAGATATTGACATCCAGGCTCATTGACAGGCCCTTAAGGCCGCTATTTCCTGAAGGCATGACCAATGAAGTGCAGATTATGGCCATGGTTATATCAAGTGATGGAGAAAACGACCCGGATACGCTCGCTGTTATCGGTGCGTCGTGTGCTGTTGTGATAGCAGGTATTCCGTATCTAGGCCCTGTAGGCGCTGTAAGGATAGGACGTAAAGACGGCGATTTAATAGTAAACCCTACATACGTAGAGATGGAAGAGTCTGATCTTGATATTGTAGTCTGCACTACAGAAGAAGGCGTTATTATGATAGAATCTGGCGCTAAGGAGGTCTCTGAAGAGGTCTTTCAAGAGGCTATTGAGCTTGCTTCAAACGAATGCCAGAAGACTATCAAGATGCAAAAAGATCTCGCTGATAAATGCAAAAAGCAGGAACAGAAACCTGTTATAAAAGACATAGATTCAAGCCTTATATCAGAGGTAAAGACATTAGCTGCTGATAAGCTTGTTCAGATAAACTCAAAAGCTACCAAGGAAGAGAGGATGGAGTTGACAGATCTCTTATCAAAGGAACTTGTTGAAAAGCTTGTTACAGATGAGAATGAGATAAGCGCATCCGATGTTATAGCCGCGCTTAATGAGATTGAGAAGACGACTGTGCGGGATATGATATTAAATGATAAGAAGCGTGTGGATGGGAGGGCCTCTGATGAGATAAGAAATATAGAATCCGAGGTAGGGATATTGCCGCGTACTCATGGTTCAGCGCTCTTTACCAGAGGTCAGACACAATCGATGTCTGTTGTTACTTTGGGAACAGCATCTGATGAACAGTTCATAGAGTCTTTGGAAGGGGAATCAAAGAAATGCTTTATGCTTCATTATAATTTTCCGCCCTTTAGTGTTGGTGAAGCAAAGCCTATAAGGGGCGTAGGCAGGCGCGAGATCGGCCACGGTGCTTTAGCGGAAAGGTCACTTACGTTTATGCTGCCTTCAAAAGAGGATTTTCCATATACTATCCGTATAGTTTCAGATATCTTAGAGTCTAATGGATCATCAAGCATGGCTTCGGTATGCGCAGGCTCCCTCGCGCTTATGGACGCGGGTGTCCCTGTTAAGAAGTCAGTTGCGGGTATAGCAATAGGCCTTGTAAAGGAAGGTGATAATTTCGTGATACTTACGGATATCGCGGGCTTAGAAGATCATTACGGGGATATGGATTTTAAGGTGGCAGGAACCTCTGACGGAATAACAGCGTTGCAGGTTGATATAAAATTAAAGACTGGCATTACCTTTGAGATAATAAAGCAGGCGATGCAAGCGGCAAAGGCCGCGCGTCTTAGCATATTAGGCAATATGGCGAAAGCGATTGCGGATCCAAGGAATGGCCTATCAGATTACGCACCAAGAATAGAGACAATAAAGATAAGCACAGATAAGATACGCGATGTTATAGGCCCCGGAGGAAAGGTAATAAAGCAGATTATCGCGGATACAGGAGCGAGTATCAATGTTGATGATGACGGTACTGTCAGTGTTGCCTCAAGTGATGGTGAGGCGCTTCAGAAGGCATTGGATATTATCTCCGGCATTGTAGCGGAGCCTGAGGTTGGCAGGATCTATCAAGCAACAGTAAAAAGGCTTATGAATTTCGGCGCGTTCTGTGAGATATTACCGGGCAAAGAAGGGCTTTGCCATGTTTCGGAGCTTTCTGATGAATATGTTAAAAATGTTGAAGATGTTGTAAAGGTAGGCGACAAAATCGAGGTAAAACTGGTTGAGGTGGACCAGCAGGGCAGGCTTAATCTTTCACGTAAGAAAGCCATGTCTAACCATAAAGATGAAGATAAAGGTAAAGATGCGTAGTTTGATTAAAAAATAATAGGATAAATCTATGGAACAGATAGCAATCAATATAAAGAAAAAAGAAGGCTGTGAGGATCTTCCGACACCACGCTATATGAGTCAGGGCGCAAGCGGCATGGATGTATATGCTGATGTAGATAATGAGGTTACATTAGCTCCTGGGGATATAAAGCTTATCTCCGCGGGTTTTTATATGAGCATACCTGTTGGATATGAGGTACAGGTGAGGCCCAGGAGCGGACTTGCGATAAAACATGGTATAAGTATTGTTAATGCCCCAGGAACTATAGATAGTGATTACCGGGGGCTTGTGGGCATAATACTGATAAATCATGGCGATGATCCATTTGCTGTAAAAAGGGCAGACCGCATAGCGCAGATAGTCTTGCAGAAGGTTATACAGGCTGAAGTCGTTATTGTTGACGAGCTTGATGAAACAGCGCGCGCGCAGGGCGGTTTTGGACATACTGGGATTTAAGTTTTTGTATTATTCTTGAAACAGTTTCGAACATATAGAATGCATATGTCATACGCTGAAGCAATCATATCTGGCATAGTCCAGGGAGTAACAGAATTTCTTCCAATAAGCTCATCAGGTCACCTTGTAATTCTCCACAATTATTTCGGTTTCAAAGAGCCTCAACTACTTTTCGATATTTTTCTACACATAGGAACACTTTTTGCTGTTGTAGTTTATTTCTGGCGTGATATAATAGATTTGATCGCCACAAAGAGGCGAATCGTATCCTTTATTATAATCGGGACTATTCCAACAGTCCTGATAGGTTATTCTTTTAGCGCTATATTTGAGTCGTATTTTGCGGATATAAAAGTAGTTGGCAGCATGCTTTTGGTCACCGCGATATTTCTCTTCGCGGCAGATTGGGCAGGCAGGCGCAGTCTTGATGCTGCTGCGGTTGGTAGGATGACATGGTTTAAAGCGATTATAATAGGTATTGTACAGGGCATAGCGATTATGCCGGGTATTTCAAGAAGTGGTTCAACAATATCCAGCGCAATGTTATTAAAGGTGGATAGGCGCCAGGCAATAAGGTTTTCATTTCTGTTGTCTATCCCGGCAGTCTTGGGTGCTGTGGTATTTAAACTTAGCAATATAACGGTTACAGCTGCTGTTACAAGTAATATGGCAGTTGGCGCTTTTTTTGCTTTTATCTTTGGGCTTGGTGCCATCTATCTATTGATAAAGAGCGTTATTAACAGTAATCTCAAGTTTTTTGGTTTTTATTGCCTTTTAACCGGAGGGGTTATTCTAGCCTTATGACACAGCAAAGAATAAACGAAATAGTAGGTTTTATATACATAGCTATCGCGATACTTGTACTTGTAAGCCTCATGACATATGAGCCCGCGGACCTTACGTTTTTTGCTTCTACAGCAAATGTACAACTGCATAATTTTGTTGGTATTATAGGTGCTTATATCGGAGCTATCCTCTTTTTCCTGATTGGACAGAGCGCTTACATAATACCGTTTTTATGCTTTGTCTGGGCCATTGACAGGTTTACCTCACAACAGCCGCAACGTTCGCTTATCAAGTTTTCAGGAACAACGGTCTTGTTTCTCGCTACAAGTTCATTTTTAGCGCTTATATTCAATGGGGCTAGTACGGTTAGGATGCAGGCAGGCGGTATCTTTGGCATGTTTTTATCATCACTACTGGATAAGTATTTTGGTATGGTTGGGTCATATGTAATTGTGATTACATTGATGGTGCTATCTATTCTCCTGGCAACTGAATTTTTAATTATACCTTTCTTTGGTATATTTATTAATAAGGCGAATGAGCTATATCAGGAAGGAAAAGATAAGAGGGCAGAGGCGAAAGCTCAAAAGCCAGAGATAAGGGTTAAGCCCGTAAAGCCGCTTAAAGCTCCGCCTACTATACTGGAGAGCCCCAAATTCCAGCAGCCGATATCACCGAAAATCAAAATTGACAAAAAACATATCCAGACATCCGCGGAGAAGGAGCAGGTAGCTGCCAAGATAGAACCAAAAGAGGTAGGTGAATATAAGCTTCCTTCTCTCGATCTGCTTGACTCTCCGCCGCCAGCCCAAGAATGCCAGATAAAAGAGGACCTTACTGCGTCTTCGGCGATCCTGGAAGATACTCTTCGTGATTTTGGCATAGAGGTTAGGGTGTCACAAGTTGAGAAAGGCCCTGTAATTACCAGGTACGAACTTGAACCATCACCGGGAGTCAAGGTAAACAAGATTACTGCGTTAAATGATGATATTGCCCTGGCAATGAAGGCGCAATCTGTCAGAATCATCGCGCCTATACCGGGAAAAGCGCGAGTAGGAGTCGAGGTTCCTAATAGTACGGCGTCACTGGTCTATCTGAAAGAAGTTCTTTTATCAACTGAGTTCCAGAATGCGAAATCCAAGCTTACGCTTGCTCTTGGAAAAGATACAGCAGGGATACCTGTTGTATGTGACCTTGCGAAGATGCCACATATGCTGATTGCGGGAACAACAGGCTCAGGCAAGACGGTCTGCGTAAATAGTATAATCCTCAGTATGCTCTATAACGCATCCCCTGATGAGCTTAAGTTTATACTTGTTGATCCTAAAATGGTTGAAATGGCAATGTTTAACAAGCTGCCGCACCTTATATGCCCTGTGCTCACCAACGCGAAGAAGGCGTCAGGTGCCTTAAATTGGCTGGTAAATGAGATGGAATCGCGGTATAAACTTTTAGCGAAAGTCTCGTCAAGAAATATAGCTATCTTTAATCAAAAGGCAGCAGAAGGCCAGTTCAAGGATGATATTGATGTGCCTGACAGGTTGCCTTATATAGTACTGGTTATCGATGAATTAGCGGATCTTATGGCTGTAGCATCTAATGAGATTGAGAGCGCTATAACACGCCTTGCCCAGCTTTCACGCGCGGTAGGTATCCATATTATACTTGCTACACAGAGGCCATCTGTAGATGTTATAACAGGTGTTATTAAGGCAAATTTTCCCGCGAGAATATCCTTTAAGGTTGCCTCTAAGGTGGATTCTCGTACAGTACTTGATATAAATGGTGCTGACAAACTTCTCGGGCGGGGCGATATGTTATTTATGGAACCGAGTACCTCAAAGCCTGTTCGCGCGCAGTCCAGTCTGGTTGCCGATAATGAGATAGAGAGGGTAATAGATTTTATAGCCTCACAGAGAGGGATGGAGTTTGAAGAGGGGATATCAAAACAGCAGGAGAAGAAAAATTTTGGTAAAGGTAATGACAAGGATGAGCTTTTTGATGATGCCCTTCGCCTTACAATGGAAGCAGGGCAGGCATCGGTATCTATGCTGCAAAGAAGGATGCGTTTAAGCTATACGCGCGCGGCCAGGATAATAGACAGTATGGAGGAAGAAGGCCTTATAGGGCCTTATTGCGGGTCAAAACCGCGCGAAATATTAGTTGACCGCGAAGAATACTTAGGTATTGAGAAACAGGCAAACAAGGAAGGTGAGACAGCTGGCGAGGCTGTCTAAAATTAAGCTAATGACAATAGGAAACAAGCTTAAGCAGGCAAGAGAGAAAAAGCACGTTAGCATAGACGAGGCCTATCAATATACCAGAATTCTTCCTGAGATACTGTCCGCTTTTGAACGAGATGATTTTCCAAGGATTTCCAGTCCTATATATATAAAAAGTTTTTTACGAAAATATTCGTCTTATCTTCAACTTAATCCTGAGAGTATCTTAAGCGAGTATAAAAGAATGGATATCCACCAGTCCTTATCAGAGCCTGAACCGACTATTGTTGATGAAAAGCCCCCTGCGCGAAGAATTGATACTCAGAAGCTTGTTAAAGTAGTAAAGGCTGCTTTTAAACCTGTACTTATTATTTTATTATTGATCCTGTTAATTAAAGCAACGGGATGGACAAAGCATAAATTTCTAATCTGGCGTAGTGCGCATTTAAATCAGGCAAAACAAGAAAAGAAGACAAATCAGGCAAATCAAGCAAAGCAGTCAAAGCCGTCAAAGTTGTTAGAACCTCTTCGTGAGAAGAAGGCCTCTCCTGCGGTCAAAGAGGCTAAGAGACCAGTTAAAGAGCCCCTAAAAGGTGTACTTATACCCCAGAATGAAAGACTCAATCTTTCAATAAGCACCACAGATGATGTATGGATAGAGCTTAGAATGGATGGCAATATAATATTTAAGAACGTGTTAAAGAAGGGTTCGGAAGAAAATTGGCAGGCTGATAAAAATTTTGAACTCTGGACAGGCAATGCGGCCGCGATGAACATTACATTGAATGGTAATAATCTTGGTTCGCCTGGAGTAGGTGTTAAAAAAGGCATTATTATAAACAGGCAAGGTATCAAGAAGTAGGGATGAGATCTAAGATTATAATAAGAGGAAGCTATCGGAACAGGGATTCCGATTTTTTATTAACTGGTTTACGATTTTAACTTTCTGGCAACACAAAAACATCTTAATCTAAATACTCACAAAAAAAGAAGAGAATGCTGATGCGATCTAAAAGAGAGAGAGTGGCTATCATAAGTTTAGGATGCGCGCGTAATCTGGTCGATTCGGAACTTATAATTGGCAGGCTTAAGGCCGCAGGCTTTGTTATTGTTGAGGATGCTGATTCATCCGATATCGTTATAATTAATACATGTGCTTTTATCGAGGACGCGAAAATCGAGTCCATAGAGACCATATTAAAGGCTTCCAACCTTAAGAAAGAGAAGCGTATTAGGAAGCTTGTTGTATGCGGTTGTCTGGCACAACGCTATTGCCAACAGTTAAAAAAAGATATTCCAGAGATAGACGCGATCTTAGGGGTAGATAATTTTAAAAGTATCAGCAAGGCGGTAAACGCTATATTGAGCGATGAAAAATTTATAGCAGTCAATACTCCCAGCGCTATTTGCTCTGATAAAGACCCGCGCTTATTTTTAACCCCGTCTTATTACGCATATGTTAAAATAGCGGAAGGCTGTCAGAACCATTGTAGTTATTGCGCGATATACAATATACGCGGCAGGCTAAGAAGCAGGGCTGTTTCGTCTATCATCTCAGAGGTAAAGGCCCTTGCCCATGACAAGCGAAAGGCTGAGTTAAATATTATTGCTCAGGATACTACCTCGTATGGGATGGATAGATATAAAAGATTGATGCTGCCAAAGCTTCTAAGCAAGATATGCCAATTGAAACCTTCTCACTGGATAAGGCTTTTGTATGCGCACCCGCGGCATTTTACCGATGATTTGATAGATACTATCGCGAGAGAGGACGCTATATGCAAATATATAGATTTGCCCATACAGCATATAAATAATAGAATATTAACAAAAATGAACCGTAGGATAAAGCGTGAAGAGATAGAGGCGCTTATTAAAAAGATAAGAACCAGGATTCCTGATGTTGCCTTGAGGACATCAGTGATAGTTGGTTTTCCCGGTGAGACCAAAAAAGAGTTTAGCGAATTGCTAGATTTTATAAAGCAGATTCAATTTGAAAGGCTTGGAGCGTTTATATATTCGAGGGAAGAAGACACCCCAGCTTATAGTTTTAAACAACAGGTAGCTAAACAGGTGAAGAATAGGCGGCTTGATAAGCTTATGCGCTTACAGCAGGAGGTCTCGAAAGATGTAAATGCACGTTTTCTTGGCAAGAGGCTAGAGGCCCTTGTTGAGGCAAGATCAGGTAAGGGTATATATACGGGCCGGACTCAATACGATGCGCCTGAGGTAGATGGAACAGTCTTTATACATTCAAAAAAGAGTTTAGCACCGGGCCAATTTGTAAATATAGAGATTACAGATACCCTTGAATACGATTTAGTGGGCAAAAATATCAAGGATTGCCCTTAAGATATTTGGAGTATGATTATGAATTTACCGAATAAGCTAACGCTATCACGTATCGCGCTGACATTTGTGTTCATGTTTTTCTTGTTTACACGCTGGCCTTACGGAAAGATAACAGCGCTTATTGTTTTTGCCTTGGCCTCTTTTACGGATTATATAGATGGTAGAATAGCTAAAAGTAGAGGGCTTGTATCGGATTTTGGCAAGTTTATGGATCCTATTGCCGATAAGATACTTATCCTGGCCGCGTTTCTTTGTTTTGTGGAGATGAAACTGATTCCAGCATGGACCGTTGTGATAATTATCTTTCGTGAATTTGTAATACTGGGCTTGAGAATACTGGGCATTATAAAGGGGCACATTATTGCCGCCTCGCGCGCGGGAAAGCATAAGACTGTTTCGCAGATTGTGACTGTGTTTTTTATGCTAATATACCTTGTGGTAAGGCAGTATGCTAAGGATGCTACTTTTTGGACGCAGCGTTTTGACAGCCTGACTAAGAATATGATATTTGTCTTGATGCTTGTTACTGTTATGTTGACACTAATCTCTGGTATATCATATATTTCTAAAAACAGAAGGCTTTTTAAGTGAAGGCCATGATTAAGATAATAGCCAGCGGATTGTACGTTGGCTATTCTCCCGTTGCTCCGGGGACAATAGGCAGTATATTAGGCCTATTGGTACACATATTATTGTACAAGCACCCCGTTATCTTTATCTTTGTTACAGCGATCCTGTTTATTATTGGTTTTTTTGTATGCGCGAAAGCGGAAGAGGCCTTTAACGAAAAGGATTCAGGCAAGATTGTTATTGATGAGATAGCCTCGATGTGCCTTGTATGTCTTTTTGTTAAACCCGGATGGTTTATGCTTATAACAGGGTTTCTTATCTTTAGATTCTTTGATGTTGTGAAACCACCACCAATAAAAAAGGTAGAAAATATCTCAGGCTCTTTAGGTATCATGCTCGATGACGTGATAGCGGCAGTCTATACAATAATTGTCTTGTTTATTATATATTTACTCAATGCAGCTGGAATTTTTCCGCTTCCTTATATATAGGCCCTTTTGGTGTTAAGATGGACTGAAAGAGCACTATTCTTTTAACCAGAGCCGTAGCCTCTAGCCTGTAATTATTGCCATTTTTTATCAGGCTAACGGGGGCGGGTTTATTATCTTTATATTTTATTCTACCGATTGTAAAGTGAGGAGAGAAGGGCTTTTTATTTTTTTCTATCTCTTGGCAGGCAAGTGAATCTTCAATATCATTTTGCAGGCGCTCACATTCCTTCTTACCTTTTTTAACCCCTATCCATATCACTCTTGGATAATGTATATTCGGAAAAAAGCCAACCCCTGAAAGGTTTATAGCAAAGCTTTTGTGTGATTTCAGTATGGTTGTTAGTAGCGGTACTATCTTTTTTAGTTGCTTATCATTAATGCTTCTTAAGAATTTCAAGGTGAGATGTATATTATTAGGTTTAAGCCATCTTATAGTATTGCCTGGCTTATCTAATCTTCTTTGGAGTAGGACGAGCTCAGCATGGAATTCCTGGCTCAAGGGGCTTGCTATAAAGGCTCTCATTATCTTGGTTTTCGGTACCCGCTTTTTGGTTTTAGCGATAACTATTGTTTCAGAAGATGCAGGCGTAGCATATCAAGCGTTGCCTGGCTGGAACGGAATTTGATTATCTTTCTTTCACCTGCAAAATAGTATCTTTTAACGATAGTTTTTTGAGGGGTTGATAGAGCTATGTAGACGAGTCCTATAGGTTTTGTTTTCGTTGACCCTGTTGGCCCGGCAATACCGGTTGTCGCTATGCCTATATCGGAACCTGCTAGTGTTCTTATGTTTTTTGCCATAGCCCTGGCTACCTGCATGCTTACCGCGCTATAGGCCTTTAGCTGTTTTTCCGCTATATTCAGTAAGTTAACCTTAGCTTTATTAGAATACGCAACAACTGAAAACAGCAGATTCTTTGATATACCAGCGACATCTGTTAGTCTATTTGATATAAGTCCCCCCGTGCATGATTCTGCTATAGCTATGCTTTTTTTTCCGAGAAGATCAGCTACCTTTTTTTCAAGAGTTTCATTATTGACGGCAAATATAAGTTTATTGATATTTTTGCGTATCTCTTTTTCAACAACACCTATTTTTCTCTTTGCGGATTTTATGTTTTTTGCCTTTGCCGTGATTTTTAGGTCTACCTGCGAAGGGTGAGCGTATATTCCGACCGTTGTATCACCGGATAGTTTAAGAAATTTTTTCACCCTTGTGTGTAGTTGAGATTCAGAAAGTCCGGTTGTTTTTAGTGTCCTGGATAATATAACTGATTTTGCTTTTGCGTTTTTTTTAAGATATAGCAATAAGGCCTTTTCTACCATTGGTTGCATCTCCCCGGGTGGGCCAGGCAGCGCTACTAAGAGTTTTTCCCCGAGTCTTATTATAATGCCCGGTGCTGTACCAATATCATTTTTTAGCCATGTGGCGGATTTTGGTATATACCCCTGTCGCAGGTTATTCTTGGCCATTTTTATACGGTGTTTTTTAAAATGCTCACTTATAAGCCTGATAATATCCTTTTTTAGGACAAGAGGCCTCTTGGTAACTCTGGCAACTGTTTCTAGGGTAATGTCGTCAAGCGTAGGCCCTAACCCACCGGTTGTTATGACAATATCAGCCCTTTCCAGCGCTTGCATTATAGATGCGTAAAGGCGTAAGGGATTATCCCCTACTGCAGTATGACAGTAACAGTCTATGCCTATCTCTGCCAATCTTTTTGAGAGGTATGCAGAGTTAGTATTAACTATTCCGCCCAAGAGTATTTCTGTACCTATGCATATTATTTCAGCTTTCATTATGAATCAATTATAGCATAAATTGATTTTTTTTCCATTTTTTTATCTGTTTTTTAAAAGAAACCGATTGTCTCAGAATATCGTCTCAGTGAGGTTCCTTGCCTATTTCATCTGTTTTTTAAAAGAAACCGATTGTCTCAGAATATCGTCTCAGTGAGGTTCCTTGCCTATTTCATCTGTTTTTGAAAAGAAACCGATTGTCTTAGAGTATCGCCTCAGTGAGGTTCCTTGCCTATTTCATCTGTTTTTGAAAAGAAACCGATTGTCTTAGAGTATCGCCTTAGTGAGGTTCCTTGCCTATTTTATCTGTTTTTTAAAAGAAACCGATTGTCTCAGAATATCGTCTCAGTGAGGTTCCTTGCCTATTTCATCTGTTTTTTAAAAGAAACCGATTGTCTCAGAATATCGTCTCAGTGAGGTTCCTTGACTATTTTATCTGTTTTTGAAAAGAAACCGATTGTCTTAGAGTATCGCCTTAGTGAGGTTCCTTGCCCGTATTTTTACTTTTAGGCAAGAAAACCCGCACTTTTTACGTCTATATATATGGAGGCTAAGTTAGCATTACTTAATAAATAAGATTATGATCCAGGATTCTTAGTGCACTTTAGGGCAATTGCTTGAAAATTATATCTATAAAAATAGGTAGTTAGCAAAAATCGAGAGAAGAAGGGGATAAGTTTTCACTTTACATTACAAGTAGTACAAGGTATAATTTAAGACTAATATTAACATAATAACTATATAAGGAGGTTACAATGGTAAAGGCAATTAAGCAAAAAGTGGCACAACCTGTATCCCCACAAGGTGATAATGAATCCCAACAAGGGCGTGCGAAGGCCCTTGACCTAGCCCTGAGCCAGATTGAAAAGCAGTTTGGCAAAGGGTCTATAATGAAGCTTGATAAGAGCATGAAAAACTCTGTTCCCGCGATATCTACGGGAGCGATATCCCTGGATTTAGCTTTAGGCGTAGGCGGCCTTCCGCGTGGAAGGGTTATTGAGATCTTTGGCCCGGAGTCCAGTGGAAAGACCACACTTACGCTTAGTGTTGTTGCCCAGGCACAGAAAAAAGGCGGTATAGCGGCTTTTATAGATGCTGAAAATGCCTTTGATTCAACCTACGCGTCAAAATTGGGCGTCAACTTAGATGATCTTTTGATATCACAGCCTGATGATGGTGAGCAAGCCCTTGAAATTGTTGAGACGCTTGTACGTTCGAACGCGGTTGATGTTATTGTAATAGACTCAGTTGCCGCGCTTGTTCCTCGCGCGGAGATTGAAGGGGCCATGGGCCAGCCGCAGATGGGCCTACAGGCCCGTCTTATGAGCCAGGCCTTGCGTAAGCTTTCAGGTGCGATTAATAAGTCAAAGACATGCGTTATCTTCATCAATCAGATTCGTATGAAGATCGGTATTATGTTTGGTAATCCTGAAACAACACCGGGTGGAAGAGCGCTCAAGTTTTATTCATCGGTACGTCTTGATATACGCAGAAAAGACTATCTAAAGTCAGGCGATGTTGTAGTCGGCAGCCATGTCAAGGCAAAGGTAGTTAAAAATAAGGTTGCCCCACCTTTTAGAAGCGCGGAATTTGATATTATCTATGCTGAAGGTATATCATGGGAAGGCAGCTTATTAGATGTCGCGCTTACATATGATATATTAAAAAAACAAGGAGCGTGGTTTTCGTATGGCGATATGAAGATAAGCCAGGGCAGAGAAAGCGCACGTGTCTTCTTAAAAGAGAACCCGAAGATTACCGCAGAGATAGAGAAGAAGGTCAAGGAGCACGCAGTATAGTTTATTCATGTCATAGGATCACCGCTCGAGTTGCTTATACCATAAACAACCTTCAAGAGGTCTAGTTATGAATATAAAAAAGGCTACACTTGTCTCCGCATTGGTATTGGGATTAATAATCGGTGTTATGTTAACAGTAAAGCTTAATTTATCACCAATTATAAACGCGGAGAGCAGGACAAGAGCCCTTCTCAAGGATACGAGCCAATCTGGTGTTGGGACGTAGGCAGCCGCGCTGGATGAAAACGCGTTTATAAAAGTCGCGGAAGGTATAGGCCTCGCGGTTGTATCTATAAGCACAGAGCATATTACAAAGACGCGAGGTGGGGCATTTAACAGTCCATTCGGTTACGATGATTTTTTTGGCAGGTTTTTCAGGGACTTTTTTTGTGATATGCCTGAACGTGAGTTCAGGCAGCGAGGCTTAGGCTCAGGTTTGATAATCGATGAATCTGGTTACATTCTTACAAATGAGCATGTAATCCGTAATGCGGATAAGATTACGGTTACCTTAACAGATGGCAGGGAGATAGAAGGAGAGTTGCGCGGCCAGGATGAGAGAAGAGATCTGGCGATAATTAAAATAGAGGCAAAGAATCTGCCTGTGGCAAATCTTGGTGATTCAGATAAGACGAAGATAGGGCAGTGGGCAATCGCGATAGGAAATCCATTTGGTTACGCGATACAGAGCGAAAAGCCGACAGTAACAGTAGGTGTTGTTAGCGTGATAGACAGGTCACTTCCGGCGGCTATCAAGGTATTGGATTTGCCATACCTATTAATATCGCGAAAGATATACTCAGCACATTGATTGAAGGCAAGAGAGTGTTGTATGGTTGGCTAGGTGTAAGCGTGCAGGATATGGATGATTATAAGAAGATAGTATCCAGCGTAGGCTGAGATGTTCTTATAAAGACAGGTAGGGGGTATTCAGTTATCATACCACCAAAAGAAGATTAATGACAGACGATATTTATGATAAAGCTAAAAATTATGCGTACCGTGTATTGGGATATAGAGCTAGGTCCGAGAAAGAACTCAGGAATAAGATATTAGAAAAAGGTTATAGCCGGAAAGCGACCAATAGTGTTATCGCGGAACTTAAACGCGAAGGCCTAATTAACGATAAAAAATTTGGCCAGCACTGGATAAAAACACGCTTAGAAAATAACGCGAGAAGCTTGTTAGTTATAAAGCGTGAATTGCTCCTAAAGGGCATTGATAAAGAGATAGTAGAGAGCTTGTTAGATGATTTTAATCAGGACTTTGACGAGGAAAAGGTCGTAAGGAGGCTTATTGACTCCAGAATGCGGGTGGTCAGAGGCCTTGATCCCGAGAAGGTTAAACATAGGCTTTACGGCTTTCTTAAAAGAAGGGGATTTTCAAGTCAGATTATCCTTAAAATATTGAGTGATGTATTAAATGAGACATGTTGAGATTCGTAATAAATTTTTAGATTTTTTTAAGGCAAAGGGGCATACTTTGATTCCCAGTGATTCTCTTGTTCCGGCTGGAGATAGGTCATTACTCTTTACAAGCGCAGGTATGGCGCAATTCAAGAATGAGTTTATGGGCCATGTAAAGGATTTTACCCGCGCGGTAACCTGTCAGAAGTGCATGCGCACAGGTGACCTCGAGAATGTGGGCAAGACCGCGTATCATCACACATTCTTTGAGATGCTTGGAAACTTCTCTTTTGGTGATTACTTTAAAAACGAAGCTATTACATGGGCATGGGAGTTTTTAACAGAGGTACTCAAGGTTCCCAAAACAAAGCTTTGGGCATCTGTTTACGAAGAGGATGGCGAGGCATATGAGATATGGAGGGATAAGATAGGGCTTCCTGAAAACAGGATAGTAAGGCTTGGTCAGAAGGATAACTTCTGGCCTTCTGAGGCAAAAGATAAAGGCCCTAATGGGCCATGCGGGCCATGTTCTGAAGTTTTTTATGATTATGGCAAAGAGATAGGTTGTGGTAAAGAGGGTTGTTCCCCGGCATGCAGTTGTGGGAGATTTGTTGAGGTTTGGAACCTAGTCTTTACGCAGTTTGAAAGAAATGATAACGGTATATTGACTTCTCTGCCTAATAAGAATATAGATACAGGCATGGGTTTAGAGCGTCTATGCGCTGTTATGCAGGGAGTAAGGAATAATTTTGAGACAGATATATTTTCTGATATCATAAAGACGATAATAGAAGAATCAGGAATTGATAAACGTTCATTCGCCGCGGAAAACAGTCCTGCACACGCGAGCGAAAATTATAAGCCTGTTATCTGTACCATAGCTGACCATATTCGCGCAATTACATTTACCATAGCTGATGGGGTCGCTCCGTCAAATGAAGAACGAGGCTATGTTATACGAAGCCTTATTCGAAGGGCAATGATCCGCTCAAAAAAGATAGGCATTGATAAGCCATTTTTGTATAAACTGGTTTATGTTGTCGCGAAGACCATGCAGGATGTTTATCCTGAAGTTATGAAGGAGTACCAGGATATAGCAAATGTAATAAAGACTGAAGAAGAGAGGTTCTTAAAGACCCTGGAAAATGGTATCTCTATGGTTGAAGAGATGTTAAAACAATTAAGTGACATGGACCTTCAGGAAATCCCAGGGGAAACAGTCTTTGATCTCTATGATACCCATGGGATACCATTAGAGATTATTAAAGAGACAGCCGCGGCGCAAGGATATGATATTGATGAGGTTGGGTTTAATAAGCTTATGCAAAAACAGCGCGAAACATCAAGAAAATCCAGCAAGATGCAGGGAGAGATATTCACAACAGGCCTGATAAGGGTAAAGACAGAATTTATTGGTTACGATAAGTTCACCTCATCTGCTAATATTGTTGAGATAATGGATAAAGACGGAAACTCTATCAGGCAAGCGTGCCCAGCTACAGGTGATGTAGAGATTGTTCTTGATAGGTCTGTCTTCTATGGCGAGTCAGGCGGCCAGACGGGCGATAGGGGTAGGATAAGCAAGAACAACACAGAGGTTATTATTCAGAGAGCAGGCAAGGTACAGGATGCCATAGTCTTAATAGGCAAGGTAGAAGAAGGCAGTATAAGGGTTGGGGATAAGGTCAAGCAGGAGATCGATACAGATTACCGCTTGGCTATAGCAAGGAACCATACAGCTACACATATTTTGCAAAAGGCCTTGAGAAAGGTTTTAGGAGAGCATGTAAAACAGCAGGGCTCACTTGTTACAGCAGATAAGCTGAGATTTGATTTTACACATGCAAAGGCATTAACAGATGCTGAGATAGAGCGGGTCGAGGAACTTGTTAATGAGCACATAAATAACAGCCATGACATTAAAGTAGAAGAGATGTCATTAAAAGATGCCAGGTCCTCAGGAGCGTTGGCGTTTTTTGGCGATAAATATGACCAGAAGGTAAGGGTAGTGCACACCGGTGCGGATAGCAGAGAGCTTTGTGGCGGTACGCACCTCAAAAATACCAGAGAGATAGAGATTTTCAAGATAACGCATGAAGGTTCTGTTTCCTCAGGCATAAGAAGAATAGAGGCATGCACATTTGATAGGGCAAGAGAGTGGGAAGCGGAACATAAGGAGAAAGAGGAAGAGAAAGAGCGTATTCTTACGCAAAAAAAGGAAGAAAAGCTTCTTGAGAAGAGAAAATTAAGGGAATCAGAGCAGACAGTGGGCAGGATAATTGAAGATGCCAGGGAAGTAGCCGGTATCAAGCTTATAATAAAATTCATGAAGGATCAGAATATGGGCGCGCTCAAGTATATCTCTGATATAATAAGAAATAAGCTGGCACAGGAGTATATGCTATTTTTTGTAGGCTCATATCAAGGCAAAACCGGAGTGCTTCTCTCACTTAGCGCAGGCCTGATTAAAAAAGGCCTTGACGCGTCAATGCTTCTATTGGAGATTATTAAGCCTTTCGCGGGTAAAGCAGGCGGCAGGCCGGATATGGCACAGGGCGGTATAAAAGAACTTAAAGGTCCGGAAGAAGTATTAAAAACAGCAGAGAAAATTTTAGTTAAGGAGTTGGAATGAAGAGCATAAGGCCAAATAGCAAGGAGCTTACAAGATTATACAATCGCGGTATTGACCTGAAAAAGAGTGTGCATGATAAGGTTTCAAAGATCATCGAGGGCGTAAAATCTCATGGCGATGAAGCCCTGGTCAGATATACAAAACAGTTTGATAGTATTAAGATGAAGCCCCGTCAACTCAAGGTAAGCACAGGAGAGGTTAACGGCGCGTACCAGAATATGGATTCAAACCTGGTAAATAGTTTTAAGGTTGCGATTGAGAACGTAAGCCAGTTTTACAAGAAACAGCTTAAGAAATCCTGGAAAATAAAGGACAAAGAAGGTATTATGCTTGGCGAGAGGATAACACCTTTAGAATCTGTGGGGATATATATTCCTGCCGGCACGGCACCTCTTGCCTCGACTGTTTATATGACGGTTCTTCCCGCCAAGATAGCAGGTGTAAAGAGGATCGCGATAGTGACACCTCCTAATGAGTACGGAAGCGTCCATCCATATATACTGGTTATGGCAAATTTGCTCGGTATAACAGAGATATATAAAGCCGGTGGCGCGCAAGCAATAGCGGCGTTAGCGTTTGGCACAAAGAGTATACAGAGAGTCGATAAGATTGTGGGTCCTGGCAACCAATATGTATCCGAAGCAAAGAGACAGGTCTTTGGCTATGTTGGTATAGATATGGTAGCAGGGCCTAGTGAGGTTGTTATTATAGCTGATGACAGTGTAAATTACGAGTATGTTGCGGCGGATATGGCAGCCCAATGCGAGCACCTTATGGGGTTATCGATATTGATAACAAAATCTAAAAAACTAGCGAAATTTATACAGCAGCAGCAACTCGATGGTTACCTGGTTCTCGTAAAGAATCTGAAACAGGCCGCGGAGATCGCTAACAAGATAGCGCCAGAGCATCTCCAGCTTATGGTAAAGGACCCTAAAAAGCTCTCTAAAATGATACATAACGCGGGGTGTATATTGCTAGGCGAATATACTCCGACAGTGCTTAGTGATTATATTGCGGGCCCAAGCCATGTATTGCCAACGGGAGGCAGTGCCAGATTCTTTTCAGGTTTAAGCATATGGGATTTCTTAAAAGGTATACACGTGGTCTCGTATTCTAAGAGGGCTCTTGAGTCTGTAAAAGGAGATATTGAGAGGATAGCAGCTTTAGAAGGTCTGAATAAGCATATTGATTCTATTAAGAAGAGGTTTGAGTAGTTTATGATAGCTGAAGAGTGTGCAGCAATTTCCGCAGATAAAGATATTGCTTATGCCTTTGCCTTCACAGCGCAGGTATTTTTGCCATATATTTAAATCCATGGCAAAAAAATCCAAAGCGCTGCTTAAGGCAAAGGCATAAGCAATTATGAATAAGAAAATAGCTTTTTCTACAAAGCTATCAAATTTAAAATAGGAGCTTAGTAAGATGGATAATAGAATAGCGCTACTTAAGCGTAAGACAACTGAAACAGATATAACCGGAAGCCTGAACATTGATGGTACCGGTAAAACGTCTATTAGTACAGGTATTGGCTTATTAGACCATATGCTTGAGTTATTTGCTTTTCATGGGTTGTTTGATTTAGAGTTAAAGGCTATTGGAGATTTGCATATTGACATACACCATACTAATGAAGATGTGGGTATTGAATTAGGCAAGGCGTTTAAAAAAGCGCTTGGTGAAATGAAAGGCATTAAGCGATTCGGTTCCGCTTCTGTGCCCATGGAAGAAGTTGTTGCAAATATTACTCTTGATATTAGTGGCAGAGGATTGTATAAACGCAGAAAGAATCAAGCGGTTAGTTTTGCCCCGAGTAATGAAAAAGGTTACTCGCTTAAAGACGTAGATCATTTCTTCGAGAGCCTTGCTAATCATCTGGGAATGAATTTAGTTATAAGCATTGATCCGACAGTGCAGGATCTTCATACTACGTTAGAACCTGCTTTTAAGGCATTGGGCATAGCTTTAGATCATGCCACACAGATAGATCCTCGTAAAAAAGGAGTGCCTTCTACCAAAGGGATAATAGATTAATGATTACGATTGTAGATTATGGTATGGGCAATCTAGCGTCGGTAAAAAACGCTATTAAGCGCTATACAGATAAAGTAGTAGTGAGCTCAATGCCGAATGATATAAAAAAAGCTGATAAATTGATACTGCCGGGGGTAGGCGCTTTTAAAGATGCCTATGATGAGATAGGCAAGCGCGGGTTTCGCGGCCCTATATTAGATTTTATCAAAACAGGCAAGCCTTTTTTAGGGATATGTTTAGGCCTACAGCTTTTGTTTACAAAAAGCTTTGAAGATGGTGAACATGAGGGGTTTGATATTATTAAAGGAAATGTTGTCTCTTTTGAAAAGGCTAAGGGTATCAAGATTCCGCATATGGGCTGGAATAACATAATCAGCAATTCGAGAGCCAAGATTTCCGGTTGCCCCCTGCTTAAAGGCGTTAGTGAGGGCCCATATATGTATTTTGTGCATTCATATTATGTGGTGCCTGAAGATGCATCTGTTATCACAACAACTACAGATTATGGTAATAATTTCTGTTCTATGCTCTGGAAGGATAATATTTACGCAACACAATTCCATCCGGAAAAGAGCCAGGAGCAGGGCTTGAAGATAATTGAAAACTTTGTAAGGTTATAAATGTTTATTATACCAGCGATTGACATACGCTCTAAGAGGGTTGTCCGGCTCCTGCAAGGAGATTTTAATAAGGAGACCTTCTACTCTGCTAATGTTGTAGAGGTTGCCAGGAAGTGGGAGGAGATGGGCGCTAGGTTTTTACATATGGTCGACCTTGACGGTGCTTTAGCGGGTGAGCCTAAGAATCTTGATGTTGTTGAGCAGGTCTCTAAATCAGTTGATATACCTATACAATTGGGCGGAGGCTTAAGGACAGAGAAGAATGTTGAGTCAGCTCTATCGAAGGGTGTTTCAAGGGTGATTATAGGTACCAGGGCATATGAGGATGATGAATTTGTTAAGAGGCTTGTTAAGGCCTTTGGTGCTGACAAGGTAGCCATTGGCATAGATGCGGCAGGAGATATTATTTTATCCAAGGGCTGGACAGAATCTACAGGCATTGGCGCTTTTTCGCTTGGGAAAAAGATGGAGTCATTGGGCGCTGGAATGATTATATATACAAATACGCTTAAGGACGGTACATTAGAGAGTCCGCAGCTAGGGCTTGCTGAAAAGATGCTTGCCGCGGTTTCGATAAAGGTGATTATATCTGGTGGTATAGCCTCTTTACAGGATATTAGGGATTTAAAGGCACTAGACAGGCCAAATCTTTATGGTGTGATTACCGGCAAGGCATTATATGAACAGAGGCTGGATCTAAGGGAAGCGATACAAATAGCAGAGGAAGAATAATAATATGCTTGCAAAGAGGATTATACCCTGTCTTGATGTGAAAGACGGAAGGGTTGTTAAGGGTGTACAATTTTTAGATCTTCGTGATGCCGGGGATCCGGCCCAGATAGCAGAGGTCTATGACAGAGAGGGCGCGGATGAGATAGTATTTCTGGATATAACCGCGAGCCATGAAGAACGGCCAATATTTATTGATGTTGTAAAGCGTACAGCAGAAAATATATTTATACCTCTTACAGTTGGTGGCGGTATTGAAACACTCGATACCATAGAGAGGCTTTTAAGGGCAGGGGCTGATAAGGTTTCGATAAATACTATGGCAGTACAACAACCCGATTTTATAAGGGCTGCCGCAACCCGTTTTGGTACACAATGTGTTGTTGTTGCTATTGACGCAAAGAGAGAAGGGCAGGGCTGGGGGGTATATACCCATGGCGGCAGAAGGCCAACTGGCAAAGACGCGCTCCTATGGGCTAAAGAGGCAGCTGATCTGGGGGCGGGCGAGATCCTGCTGACCAGCATGGATTGTGATGGAACAAAGAACGGTTTTGATATAGAACTTACACGTTCTATATCAGAGGCCACAAATATACCCATTATAGCATCAGGCGGAGCTGGTACTTTAGAACATTTACGGCTTGCCCTGGTTGAAGGTAAGGCCGATGCCGCGTTAGCCGCTAGTATATTCCATTTCAAAGAGCATACAATAAAAGAGGCAAAAGAGTTTTTAAAAGGAAAAGGAGTTGAGATAAGATTATGAGCCTGATAGATAGATTAAAGTTCGCGGATGGCCTTATCCCCGCGATAACGCAGGATTACAAAACAGGTGAAGTTTTAATGGTCGCGTATATGAATAAAGAAGCGGTTAGAAAGACACTTAAAACACGAAAATGTAATTATTATAGCCGATCAAGGAAGAAGATGTGGGTTAAGGGAGAGTCTTCAGGCCATATACAGAAGGTAAAAGCTATATATGTTGATTGTGATATGGATTGCCTGCTTATAAAAATAGAGCAAATAGGAGGCGCTTGCCATACAGGGTATAAGAGTTGTTTTTATCGTGAGTTTAAATCAGGTAGATTGGTACCAAAGGGGAAGAAGGTCTTTGACCCAAAAAAGGTTTACTGATGTATTATCCAAAAATAGAAGAGTTTACCAGGTTAACGAAAAAAGGTAATGTTATACCTGTTTATACGGAGATATCCGCTGACCTGAATACACCTTTATCCGCGTTCCTAAAGATAGATGATAAGAAAAATTCTTTTCTTTTTGAATCTATGGAAGGTGGTGAAAAGATTGGCAGATACTCATTTTTAAGCAGTAACCCGTCAGTTGTGATTGAGGCCAAGGCCGGTTCTGTCAGGATAAGAGAGAGATCCGGGACATCTAAGACAAATACCGCGAATCCGCTTGACTATATCAACAAAATGATGAAGGGGTTTAAGTTTGTTAAGGTTAAGGGCTTGCCTAGATTTTGTGGTGGCTTAGTAGGTTTTGTGGGTTATGATGTTATACGTTTTATAGAAAATATACCTGATGCGTGCAAGGATGATTTAGATCTGCCCGATTTGAGGCTTATGCTTGCGGACACACTACTTGTATTTGATCGGGTCAACCATACGATAAAGGTTGTATCTAACGCGCATATAAGCTCCGCCGCGAAATCTTCTATTAAGCACGCGTATAAAGACGCGGTAAGAAAGATAGATAACTTAATCATAAAGCTTAAAAAACCGCTTAGAAGCAACCTGCCTCCCATTGAAAATACAGCAAGGCCGATAAGGTATAAATCTAATATCAAAAAAATGGATTTTGAAAAAAGCGTTTTAACGGCAAAAAAATATATCAAGGCTGGAGATGTTATACAGGTTGTCCTGTCGCAAAGGCTGGAGGCAGATTATACTAAGAACCCAATTGATATATACAGGGCACTACGCCGGGTAAATCCATCACCGTATATGTTTTATATTTCATTTAAGGATTTTAAGCTTGTTGGTTCTTCTCCCGAGATTATGGTGCGTGGTGAAAACACTGTCGCGGAGGTGCGCCCTATAGCAGGTACAAGGCCACGCGGCAAAGACGAAATAGCTGATAAGCTTTTAGAGAAAGAGTTACTCGCTGATCCAAAAGAGCGGGCAGAGCATCTTATGCTGGTTGACTTAGGCAGGAATGATCTTGGCCGTGTATGTGTCCCCGGCAGTGTAAAGTTAAATGAGTTCATGGTTATTGAAAGGTACTCACATGTAATGCATATAGTTAGTGACTGTATAGGCAGGTTATTACCCGGTTCGAACGCGCTAAGCCTTTTAAAGGCATCATTTCCCGCTGGAACAGTATCTGGTGCCCCAAAGATCCGCGCGATGGAGATTATAGATGAGCTTGAAACGACAAAGAGAGGTCCTTACGCAGGTTGTGTTGGGTATATCTCATTTTCCGGAAACCTGGATACATGTATTACTATACGTACGATATTACTTAAAAACAACAAGGCCTATATCCAGACAGGCGCTGGTATTGTCGCGGATTCTATACCTGTTAAAGAGTATCAGGAGACTATAAATAAGGCAAAAGGCATGCTTAACGCTATATCTATTGCCAGGCAAACAGGTCTGCCTAAGAAGCAGGCAGGAAAGATGATATGATATTATTAATTGATAATTATGATTCCTTTACATATAACCTAGTTCAGTATTTCGGTGAGCTGGGCGCGCGGATTAAGGTTTATAGAAATGATAAGATAACCCTGTTACAGATTAAGAAGCTTAAGCCCAAACATATAGTGATATCACCCGGGCCTGGCACGCCTGAAGATGCCGGCATATCGAAGGGTGTTATAAAAGAGTTTGCTGGTATTATACCTATACTTGGTGTCTGTTTGGGCCACCAGTGCATAGGTGAGGTCTTTGGAGGAAAGGTAATAGGCGCGAAGCGCTTAATGCATGGAAAGACATCCCTGATATACCACAATAAAACAGGTATATTTAGTGGAATTAAGAATCCTTTTATTGCCACAAGGTATCATTCGCTGATTATCGAAAAGAAAAGTATCCCGGAATGTTTAGAGATTACTGCCAGGACAAAAGAGAATGAGATTATGGGAGTGAAACATAAGGACTATACGGTATGGGGGGTACAGTTTCATCCAGAGTCCATTCTGACAAAGGAAGGCAAAAAGCTGCTTAAGAACTTCATGAGGAATAAAAAATGATAAAAGAGGCAATTGGAAAAGTAGTAGAGCATAAGGCCCTGACTGCTGTTGAGATGGATGCCGCATTCTCTGAAATTATGAGTGGAATAGCCGCCCCTTCACAAATAGCCGCGTTTATTACCGGCCTGCGTATGAAGGGCGAGACAGTTACAGAGATTACAGCTGCTGCTACGGTTATGAGGAGATTTGCCCGTACAATTGATATACAAGGCGGCCTTGATATTGACCGTAGCGATATTAATATAGAGAGAGAGGTAATACTCGATACCTGTGGTACAGGGGGAAGCGGCACGAATACATTTAATATTTCAACTACAGTCGCGTTTGTTGTCGCTGGCTGTGGTATTAAGATCGCGAAGCATGGTAATCGCTCTGTATCCAGCGCTTGCGGGTCAGCAGATGTCCTGGAGGCATTGGGAATCAATCTTGATATTGCACCTTCCAGGGTTGAAGAGTGTATAAAGCGTATTGGCATAGGTTTTATGTATGCCCCGTTATTTCACAAGGCCATGAAGCATGCAGCTGGCGTAAGGAAGGCGATAGGCATAAGAACTATATTTAATATATTAGGGCCTCTCTCAAATCCCGCTAACGCAACCTGTCAGGTTTTAGGAGTCTATAGCAGAGAGCTTACAGAGGTTATGGCAAAAGTGCTTTGCAAGCTTGGCCTGAAAAAAGCATTTGTTGTATATGGCCTGGACACGCTAGATGAGATATCGGTTACAGGGCCTACGCAGATATCTGAACTAAAGGGAAACAAGGTTAAGACCTATCAGGTAAGGCCTGAACAATTCGGTTTTAAAAGAATGCCTTTAAAGAGTATCGCGGGCGGGGATGCTGCTAAGAACTCTAGAATAGTCCTCTCCGTGCTAAAAGGCGCTAAAGGTGCCAAGCGGGATGTAGTATTAATAAACGCTGCATATGGGCTTATCGCGGCGGGAAAAGCAGTCAATGTTAAAGAGGCTCTCAAGATGGCAGAATATTCTATTGATTCAGGTATGGCACTTAATAAGCTTAATCAGCTTCAGGCCTTTACCCGTTTATCAGCAGGCCGCGCTCGTAAGGGCACATTAAACAGCATAAGTCGACAGGGTCCTGCCCGCCCTCGGCCATTGAAGAGGAAGATGCCGCGGCTCTAAACCAATGAGGCTTTAAAAAGAGATGATACTCTCAGATATTATTGAGGCAAAAAGAGCGCATATTGAGCAATCAAAAAAGGTAATGTCGCTTGAATATATTAAGCACTGCCTTTCTAAGAAGAATATCCTTAGGCGTAATTTTAAGCAGGCGATAAGCCAATCACATGATATCAATATCATCGCTGAGATAAAGCGCGCGTCACCGACGAGAGGTGTTATAAGGCAGGAGTTTGACCCTAAAAATATTGCCAGAGAGTACCAAATAAATGGTGCGGCGGCTATCTCAGTATTAACAGAGGAAAATTTCTTTAAGGGTAGTCTCAGCTATATAAAAGAGATAAAAAAGGTTACAAATTTACCGGTTTTAAGGAAAGACTTTATTATAGAGGAATACCAGGTCTATGAATCCGCTTTGGCTGAGGCTGATGCTATTTTACTGATCACTCATATACTTTCAAAAGAAGAGATAATCAAACTTTCCGGACTTGCTAAATCATTAAACATGGCGGTTTTGTGTGAAGCGCACAGCAAGGAAGAGCTGGAAAAGGCGATAAGCGCGAGGCAGGATATAATAGGTATAAATAACAGAGATCTTAATACATTCAAGCTTAGCATAAGTACCACTGAAAATCTTATAGGTATAGTGCCTAGCGGTAAGATTATTGTCAGTGAAAGTGGCATACGCACTCGTTCAGACATACTTTTTTTAAAGAGTATTGGCGCGAGCGCTGTATTGATCGGCGAGGTCTTTATGGATGCTGAGGATATTGGTAAAAAGGTACGCGAATTTACCGGGAAATGATATGGCAAAGGTGAAGATATGTGGCATTACAAGCTTGAAGGACGCGCTTGCTGCGCAAGATTCCGGAGCTGATTTTTTAGGTTTTGTCTTTGCTGATAGCCCTAGGAAGGTAGCGCCTGAGAAGGCCGGAGAGATTATTGCTAAATTATCCCCATCTGTAAAGATAGTCGCGCTATTTGTAAATGAGATAAAAGATAAGGTTTTTGAAGCTGTGCAAAAAATGGGGAGGGTAGACCTTTTACAATTTCACGGAGATGAGACCTCCAAATATTGTCAATGCTTTACAGAGCAAGAGATTATAAAGGTTTTCCGGATCCGCAACGAGGCATCTATCGCGCCTATCAGGTCTTTTGATGGTATAGATTTTGTCTTGCTTGATACTTTTGAGCCCGGCCGGTATGGCGGCACAGGTAAGAGGCTTGATTTATCTCTTGTAACCGGATTAACCCAGCTTGGTAAACCTATATTCTTGTCAGGCGGCCTAAACCCCGATAATGTAAAGGATGCCGTGGAGAAGATAAGGCCGTTCTGTGTGGATGTTTCAAGCGGCGTAGAGAAAGAGCCGGGAAAGAAAGACCCAAAATTAGTCGCGAGATTTATTCAGAATGCTAAATCAAGTTAATCCGGTTTAAAAGAGATGATTTCGAAGGAAAGATGATGAAACCTGTTTTTCAATTAATTGACAAAAGTAGGCATAAACTCATATGGCTTACAACGCGGCTTATCTCTATTCCTACAATCAATCCCCCGGGTGATAATTACGAGAAGATAGTTTTATTGCTCGAAAAATACTGTAAACGGCTTGCCCTGGATACAAGACGTGTAATAACGCCGAAGAGCGAACTTAAAAAATACAATATAAACACAGGTTCTGAGAGGATAAGCCTGATAGCTAATTGGGATCTTAGAGCTAAAAAAACCCTGCACATAAATGGCCATTATGATGTTGTTCCCACAACGTCAAGTTGGAAGACCGATCCATTCAGGCCTGTTCTGAAACAGGGGAAGCTTTATGGGCGCGGTACAGAAGACATGAAGGCCAATATAGCCGTTACCCTCATCGCGATAGAGGCGCTTAAAGCCAATAGCATTAAGCCGAAATGCAATATTGAACTCTCTTTTACCCCTGATGAGGAGACAGGCGGGAGGACAGGTTTCGGCTATCTTGTGAAAAAGAATATTATAAGGCCTGATTACGCTATAAGTGAAGGCCATTGTAATGATTATATATCATATGGGAATAAAGGGATTGCCTGGTTTCAGATAGAGGTCAAGGGGAGGTCTTGTCATGGAAGTGAGCCCTATAAAGGGGTAAATGCTTTTGAAAAGATGCTCTATGTAGCGAACGCGTTTTTATCCCTTAAAAAAAGAATACACAAGAGAAAAACACTCTTTTACACCAAGTCTGAAAAGAACCGCTTTTCAACCATAATGATGGGCGGAGAGGTCTGGGGCGGACATAAAACGAATATTGTTCCTGACAGGACATGCTTTACAATAGACCGTAGATTTTTGCCGGAAGAGAATATAAAGGGTGTCAAAAAAGAGATATCCGATCTTATTAAAGAGATAAAAAAGAAAGACAAAGACCTCGATATAGCGGTGCATCTTATAAGTGAAGAAGACTCTGTTGTCTCGGATGAGAATAATAACTTATTTAAACAGTTTAAGACCTCGGTAAGGAGTGTCTTAAAAAAGACCCCAAAATGCGCCCTCTTATCAGGGGCTACAGATATAAGGTTTTTGATAAGAAAAGGTATCCCCAGTTTGGGGTATTCAGTGGATGGGGGAGGCTCGGCCCACTCTGATAATGAATTCATTTACACAAAGAGCTTGATTAATACAACAAAGATATTCGCGGATGTTATTGGTAACTTAAGATAAAGGAAAAAAATAATGAGACCTGATAAGAGAGGATATTTTGGGATCTTTGGCGGGAAATATGTACCAGAGACACTAATGGCAGCACTTGATGAGCTCGAAATAGAGTATAAGAAGTCCAGGAATAATAAGGGTTTCAAAAGAAAGCTTGATTATTATCTCAAACAGTATGCCGGAAGGCCCACGCCTCTCTATTTCGCGAAAAATTTAACCAAGCTTTTAGGCGGCGGTAGGATATATTTAAAGAGAGAGGACCTTTGCCACACTGGTGCGCATAAGATAAATAATACCTTAGGACAGGCGCTCCTAGCGTTAAAGATGAAGAAGCCGCGCATTATAGCGGAGACAGGCGCGGGCCAGCATGGTGTAGCGACAGCTACGGTCGGCGCGTTATTCGGGTTGGAATGTGATGTTTATATGGGCGAGGAGGATATAGAGCGCCAATCGCTCAATGTCTTCAGGATGAAACTTTTAGGAGCGCGTGTAATACCTGTCTCAACCGGTTCGAGAACATTAAAGGACGCTACAAACGAGGCATTAAGGGACTGGGTTACAAATGTTCGCACTACCCATTATATTATCGGTTCTGTTGTTGGCCCCCATCCTTACCCTGTTATGGTGCGTGATTTTCAGACTGTTATTGGTAAAGAGGCTCAGGCCCAGCTCAAAGCTATTAAAGAGAAAGAGCCTGATTATCTCGTTGCTTGTGTCGGAGGTGGCTCAAATTCAATAGGCCTGTTTCACCCATACTTTAAATCAAGGTCTAAATTTATCGGTGTTGAAGCCGCGGGTTTTGGCGTAAGAACAGGCAAGCATGCCGCAACGTTGCTGGTGGGCAAGGTTGGTGTATTACACGGTTCGAAAAGCTACCTTTTGCAGGATAAAGATGGACAAGTTAAGATAGCCCATTCTATATCTGCGGGGTTAGATTATCCTGGTGTTGGCCCTGAGCACTCATTCTATAAGGATGATAAGCGAGCCAGATATGTGGCAGTAACAGATAAAGAGGCATTGTCTGCTATGCGATTGCTATCAGAGACTGAAGGCATTATTCCAGCGCTTGAGAGTGCTCATGCTATCGCGTATCTTAAAAAACTTAAGACAAGAAAAAATCAGGTAATTCTTCTTTGTTTGTCAGGCAGGGGTGACAAGGATATTGATATGATAAAGGATGTAATATAATGTAGGTGCTTCGGCCGCGCAACTAATTCCGGTATTTGATTTTAGGTTTTTGGTTGTCGCCAAACTTGGAGGATCTCAAGAGAGTGAATAGGATAGATAAGAGATTTAATGATATAAGCAGGCAGAAGAGAAAGGCTTTTATAGCGTATATCTGCGCTGGGGATCCTGATATACCTACTACAGAGAAACTCGTATTAGAGCTTGATCAGGTAGGGGTGGATATTCTCGAGCTTGGTATCCCCTTTTCAGACCCTTTAGCAGATGGCCCTACAATACAAAAAGCATCTCAACGCGCGCTTAAGAAGGGGATTAATATGGATAAGATTTTTTCCCTTATACGTTCATTGCGAAAAAAGACAGGTATTCCCATAGTTCTTATGGGTTATTATAATCCTGTATACAGTTACGGTATAGCGCGTTTCATTAAAGAGGCAACGAGATCGGGCGCGGATGGTATAATTGTTCCTGACCTTATTCCTGAGGAGGCTGATGAGCTAATCTTTGTCGCCAGGCAATACGATTTTAAAACCATATTTCTAGTAGCGCCAACAAGCACCAGAAAAAGAATAAAACTAATAGCAGAGAAATCAACAGGTTTTATATATTATGTATCACTAGCAGGTGTAACCGGTGCCCGAGCGGTGTTACCGACGCGTATAAGAGATCACATAAAGGAGATTAAGGCCTTAAGCAGGAAACCTGTTTGTGTTGGATTTGGTGTTTCAACAACAAGGCAGGTTAAGAGTTTAAGCGCCTATTGTGATGGTGTGATAGTAGGCAGTGCTATCATAAACAAAATAGAGAATAGCCTGCCTGATAAGCCCAAGGCCATAAGAGAGGCCGCGCGCTTTGTAAAAGGTATAGCTCGGGGAGTTAGATAATGTTGCATGGAATAATAATCGCGGGTGGTGCGGGTAAAAGGCTTTGGCCTAAGTCGAGAAAGTCTATGCCAAAGTTCTTTTTAAAGATTAATGGTCAAAAGACCCTGCTTGAGCAGTCGATAGACAGGGTAAAAGCGGTCATGCCTTTAGATAATATTTTAATTATCACGAACAAGGCACATCTTGAGCCTATTAGAAAGGCTCTACCGTGGTTTCCCCGGAAGAATATTATCGCGGAGCCTGTTTCAAGAAATACCGCCCCCGCGATCTCGTTAGCGGTAGCTTTTGTCAGTAAGAAGGACCCTGATGGAGTGATAATTGTTATTCCCGCTGACCAGATAATAAATGATATGCCCGCCGTTAAAGAGATTTTTAAGCTCTCATCTCAGGTGGCTCGTATTAAAGATTCTATTATTACTATTGGCATAAAGCCAAGTTCACCCGCAACGGGTTATGGTTATATAAAAACCAGCAGGCTATATAGGAAGTTAACAGGCAAGAAGACACACTTTGGTATGTATTATGTGGATAAATTTACAGAGAAGCCATCTTCTCAAAGAGCAAAGGCTTTTATAAAATCTAAAAGGTACTTGTGGAATAGCGGTATCTTTATTGGAAAGGCGAAAGTCTTTTTAGAGGAATTTAAATGTCATAGTCCCGCTGTTTACAGTGTCCTCTCCAGGATGGAAAAATATCTGGGAACAGATAGGCAGCAAGCCATGATAAATCGCCAGTATAAAAATTTTCCTGATATATCAATAGATTACGCGATTATGGAAAAGACGAAAAAAGGCTTGGTAGTAAAATCAAATATTCATTGGGATGATATCGGTACATGGAACGGGTTTAAAAAATATTTAGAGCGGGATAACGACAATAACAGCATAGACTCGAAACATATTGGTATCAATACGCGGAACTCGGTTATTATTGGCGAAAGATCTCACTTGGTCGCTACAATTGGTGTGGATAATATGATAATCGTGCAGACACCTGATGCTACGCTTATATGTTCCAGAGAATACGCTGAAGATGTCAAGGATCTGGTTGAATTGGCGGAAAAGAAACTTTTAAAGGATAAAGACAAGTGGCCCGTATTTTAGGACTGGATTTAGGTACTAAAAGAATAGGCGTAGCTGTAAGCGATGAATCTCAGGTTATAAGCTTTACCGCGGAGACCATGAACGTAACAAATATCAAGGCCTCTTTAAGCCATATAACAGGCCTTATTAAACATTACAACGCGGATAAAGTGGTTATTGGGTTGCCGTTGAATATGAATGGCACAAAAGGCCCGCAGGCAGAGAAGGCGCTAGATTTCGCAAAACGATTACAACACAGAGTCAGCGCTGAGGTCTTAACATTTGACGAGCGGCTGACTACAAGCCAAGGCGAGCAGATATTAATCTCCGCTGATATGAGTAGAGAAAAAAGAAAGAAACACATAGATAAGTTGGCGGCGCAGATAATGCTGCAGGCATATCTGGATTGCAGTAAGAATAAAGTATAAGTGTTGGAAACAGTTTCTTAAATGCTTCAGAGTTATTTTAGCAGCATTTAAGGAACCTTCTTGTATGAAAATTTTATGAGCGGTTTCTCAAATATGATAGAACCGTATTAGCCATATTTAAGGAACCTTCTTGTATGAAAATTTTATGAGCGGTTTCAATACTTTAAAATAAGGAGCTAAAACATTGCATAAAGAGACAGTTTTAAATAATGGCCTTAAGGTTATTACCAATAAGTTTCCTGACGCGCATTCACTCTCTGTTGGGCTTTGGATAAGAACAGGCGGCAGGTATGAGACATTGAAAAATCAGGGTATATCGCATTTTATGGAGCACATGCTTTTTAAGGGCACAAAGAACCGTTCTTGCCAGCAGATAAAACAGGCTATCGAGGAGAAAGGCGGCGCGTTCAATGCCTTTACATCAGAAGAGTGTGTCTGCTATTATGTAAAGATACTGTCACGGCAGTTGACTCTTGCCTGTGATGTGCTCTCTGACATGGTTTTAAACTCTGTATTTAATGATAAAGAGATAGAGAAGGAGCGTAAGGTTATATTCGAGGAGATACGTATGTATCTTGACCTGCCTATGCAGTATGTGCACGATCTTCTTGATGAGCTTTTATGGCCGGATCATCCTCTAGGCCTCCCTCTTGTAGGAAACTATGATATTGTAGGCGCTATTAGCAGGCGAGACCTCAAGGCTCAGAAGGATATTTTTTATGTACCGAATAACATTATCGCGGTCGCTTGCGGAAACATCAACCATGATGAATTTGTAGCCGCAATGAATAAGGCCTTTGGCAAGAGAAGGCCTGTAAAACAACCGGCATTCAAGAGGGCGCCTAAATCTATTGGTATAAGACGTTCCAGTTTTTTTCATAAAGATACAGAGCAGACGCATCTCTGTCTCGGGCTTAAAGGGTTAAGCCGTAAAGACCCCTTGCGTTTCGGGCTGGCGCTTTTGAATATCATTCTTGGTGGTAATATGTCAAGCAGGCTTTTTAATGAAATAAGAGAGAAGAGGTCTCTCGCGTATGAGATTGGCTCATCCACTAAGTCATATTCTGACACAGGTTCATTCTTTATACATGCGGGTGTTGACAACAGAAAGATTAAGGAAGCTGTCTTAATCATGATTAGGGAGCTTGGTAAGGCAAGAAGGCATTTGGTAACCAAGAAAGAGCTTAGTATGGCTAAGGAGTGTTTTAAAAGCGGCCTGCTTATGGCGTTGGAAAATACTATGTCGAATATGCTCTTTTTTGGAGAGCAGTCTTCTATAACCGGAAAGATTACGACAAAAGATAAGATACTCGATGAGGTTGGAAAAGTAGATGTTGGTATGATAAAAGAGGTGGCAACAAAGCTTTTTTATCCTGAGGCATTGAAACTGGCGGTTATCGGCCCGCAGACGGATAGGGAAAAACTCGAGTTAGAGAGTCTTTTTATCTCGTAGTGTAAAATCTGTTATAGTTTTCGCAAATGCCTGTTAAAAAATATATAATAATATAGTTTTTATTATTAAAAAAAGAAGGTTTATTTTATGGATAAACAATACAAGCCAAGAATAAAAAGCCCCACAAGTGGAATAGGCGGTATATTAGTAGCTCCGTCAATATTGGCCGCGGATTTTAGTGATCTTGGCAACGAGATCAGGCGTGTTGAAAAAGCAGGCGCGGACTGGATCCACGTAGATGTTATGGATGGCCATTTCGTACCAAATCTAACCATAGGGGCCCCTGTTGTTAGGTCGCTTCGAAAACATACAAAACTTACTATAGACAGCCATCTCATGATAGAGAACCCGCAAGAGCATATTGAGGATTTTATAAAAGCTGGCAGTGATATTATCACAGTCCATGCTGAAGCCGAGTCCAAATTGAAACCGCTGATACGCAATATACAGTCTTACGGCGCAAAGGCAGGCCTCTCTATAAAACCAAAGACACCGACATCCGTGATATATAATCTGCTCGATATTGTAGATATGGTAGTTGTTATGACGGTTGAGCCTGGTTTCGGAGGACAGAGTTTTATGCAGGATATGATGCCGAAGATTCAGGATATAAGGCAACGCTATAAAGGCTATATACAGGTTGATGGAGGCGTAAATGCCCAGACAGGGCAGCAGGCAAAGGCCGCTGGAGCCAATATATTAGTTGCGGGTACATATCTGTTTAAGGCAACTAATATGAAAGAGGCAATCGCCAGCTTGAGATAGGCAGATAAAGGCAGGGAAGTGTATATGGGTATCAGATTTGGTACAGATGGATGGAGAGCGGTCATAGCGAGGGAATTTACTTATGGTAATGTACGAAAGGTTACCCAGGCTATAGCGGATTACCTTAACGCACAACCCCGTAAAGCTCCTTCGGAACAACGGGGCAGGCGCGTAACGCACAACCCCGTAAAGCTCCTTCGGAGCAACGGGACAGGCGCAATACGATTAATAGTAGGCTATGACAGCAGGTTTATGTCTGAAGTATATGCTAAATTGGCAGCAGAGGTCTTAGCTGCTAACAACATTAGCGTATCTCTTGTTAATAAGCCAACACCTACGCCAGCTATCTCCCTTGCTATTAAGAGGAAAAAGTTTGATGGCGGTATGATTGTTACAGCTAGTCACAACCCACCTATCTTTAATGGGATAAAATTCAAGACTTATTTAGCTACATCCGCGGATCAGGATACAACTGGAAAAATAGAAAAACTTATTGGAAAAAATAATCCGAAGATCTTAGATATAGAAAAAGCAAAAAGCGAGGGCATGGTTGATATGGTAGATGTTGCCGCGGACTATATTGCGTTTATTAGAAGTTTTGTTGATATTGACAGGATAAGGCAGGCCCGCTCTAAGGTGCTTATCGATTATATGCATGGCGCGGGAACAGGCTATCTGGAGGCTATCCTAGGTAAAATATGGCCTGGCATCGAAAGCATTCGAGGAAATGTTGACCCGCTCTTTGGCGGCATTAATCCTGAGCCCATACCGAAAAATCTTGAGTATGCCTCTAAATATATGAAAAAGAATAAATTTGACTTAGCTGTTGCCTTAGATGGCGATGCGGATAGAATAGGTGCCTTGCGTCCGGATGGCAGGTTTATAGCGAGCGGGCAGATTATATCCCTTATACTCTTACATTTTATTGAGAACAGGCATTTGTCAGGTGATGTTGCCAAGACTATATCAGGAACAACCTTAATAGAGAGAATATGCAAGAGGTATAACCTTACAATGTTTGAGACTCCGGTGGGTTTTAAACATATATCAGCGCTTATGCTTAAGGAGAACATCCTGATAGGCGGTGAAGAATCCGGAGGCATAGGTTTCTGCGGATATATACCGGAAAGAGACGGGATGCTTTCCGCGCTCCTGCTTATGGAGATGCTCTCATATAGAAAAAAGAGCATACCTGTGATAATGAGAGATATGGATAGGCAGTATGGCAGATTTTACTATAGCCGTATTGACATGAAATATCCTGTTAAGAAAGCAGGGCCTCTTATTGACAGGTTAAAACGCAATCCTCCCCGAACCATAGCAGGCAAAAAACTTCTACGGCTCAAGGCCTATGATGGTATCAAGTTTATATTAGAAGACTCAAGTTGGTTATTACTTCGTTCTTCAGGAACAGAACCCCTTATTCGTATCTACGCGGAAGCCGGTAGCGATAAGGGTGTTAACATGCTCCTGGAAAGAGGCAGGAAGATGCTTAAATGAATACTGAATATATAAGAAACTTTTGCATAATAGCGCATATAGACCATGGTAAATCCACACTTGCTGACAGGATGCTTCAGTTTACATGCGCGATAACAGAGCGTCAGTTCAAAAACCAGCTTCTTGACAGCATGGACTTAGAGCGAGAGCACGGCATAACCATAAAGGCCTCTGCTGTCCGTTTAAAATATATCGCAAAGAATAAGAAAAAATATACCTTGAATCTCATCGATACCCCCGGACACGTTGATTTTTCATATGAGGTTTCAAAGTCAATAAGGGCGTGCGAAGGCGCTATACTTCTGGTAGACGCGGCTCAGGGTGTTCAGGCACAGACCGTAGCGAACCTTTATTTGGCAAAAGAGAATAATCTTGAGATTATACCGGTCATAAACAAAGTAGACCTGCCAAACGCCAGCATAGATAAAGTCAAAGCTCAGATACGAGATATGCTTAATATTGACGAAGAGAAGATTATACTTGCCAGCGCGAAAGAAGGTACTGGTACAGAAGAGATATTAGAGAGGATTGTTGCACAAGTTCCGCATCCTGAGGGCAACACCAGTAGTCCATTGCAGGCCCTTGTATTTGATTCTCAGTACGATTCATATAAAGGGGTTATGGTCTATGTTAAGATTGTCAATGGAACGCTAGTTCCGGGAATGAAGGTTCGGTTTATGCAGGATTCAAAGGATTTTGATCTATTGGAAATAGGTGTCTTTAATCCGGGCATGCATAAGATGTCATCTCTTGAATGTGGTATGGTAGGGTATTTTGCCGCGAATATTAGAAATCCAAAGTATGTTATAGCCGGGGATACGGTGACTGACGCGCGATTACCGGCAGCAGCCCTGCTTACTGGTTATAAGAAGGTAAGGCCTCTTGTGTTTTGCGGGGTATATCCTATTAATACCAAAGATTTTGAGAGCTTAAGAGACGCTATAGTAAAGTTGCAGCTTTCAGACAGTTCTTTCAGCTCAGAGCAGGAGAGTTCTACATCCATGGGCTATGGTTTTAGGTGCGGTTTTTTAGGCCTTTTACATATGCAGATTATACAGGAGAGGCTTGAGCGAGAATATGACTTAAATCTTGTCCTTACAACCCCCGGGGTTATCTATAGGGTAAAAAAGACAGATGGTGAGATACTCGAGATAGAAAACCCGACTAAACTTCCCAGTCCTCATATAATAGAGGAGATCGCGGAGCCATTTGTTGAAGCAAAGATGATAATACCGGTGGAATCTCTTGGCAATATTATGGAGCTGTCAAAGCAGCGAAGAGGTATTTACATAAGCACTGAATATTTAAGCCCTGAGAGAGCTAATATTACGTATTTTTTTCCTCTCTCCGAGATTATAACTGATTTTTACGATAAGCTTAAGTCTCTGACACAGGGGTATGGTTCCCTTGATTACGAATTTATAGATTACCAGGCTAATGACCTTGTAAGGCTGGATATATTGCTCAATAATGAACTCTGTGATGCCCTATCGTCTATTATTTTTAAGGAGAAAGCTCAGGCAAAGGGAAGGGCTGTGGCACAAAAGCTCAAAGAGCTTATCCCAAAACAGCTATTCCAGATAGCGATTCAAGCGGCAGTAGGCAATCAGGTAATAGCCAGAGAGACGGTCCCGGCCTTAAAGAAGAATGTTACCGGAAAATGCTATGGCGGTGATATAACAAGAAAGAGAAAGCTTTGGGCTAAGCAGAAAGAAGGTAAAAAGAGATTAAAACAGTTTGGCAGAGTTCAGGTACCGCAGGAAGCGTTCTTATCTGTAATGAAAATATGATCCTAAAAAGGAGGATACGCATTTGGATATTAAATTTTACTTAAGAAACATATTTAAGTCGATATTTAACCGTGAAAACGTAGAGGTTGTTGTAACGGCGGTTATATTAGCGCTTATTATCAGGACATTTGTTGTTCAGGCTTTTAAGATACCTACAGGGTCAATGAGGCCAACGCTTATTGAAGGAGACAGAATATTGGTAAATAAGTTTATTTATAGATTTAAGGCGCCTCTCCGTGGAGATATAATAGTATTTAAGTATCCGGAAGACACAAAAAAAGATTTTATAAAAAGGCTTATCGCGATTGGAGGCGAAACAGTCCGTATTATAGATGGCAATATATGGGTTGATGGCGTACTGATAGAAGAGCAGAAAAAGATACGCCAAACCTATTACTATAATAAGCCCGGTACGCCTTATGGTGAGGAAGATATGACGATTAAGGTGCCGGATGATAACTTTTTTGTGCTTGGTGATAATAGCGCTTCTTCACGGGATAGCAGGTATTGGGGGTTTGTCCCAAAGAAGTATCTTGTAGGAAAGGCGTTTTTGCTGTACTGGCCATTAACAAGAATAAGGATACTGGAATGAAAACTAGGGACTAGTTTTCATTCCTAGTTTTATATTACGAAAGGAGAGTAATGCCATGAAGAAGATAGCCTGGTTTTTTACGCTGCTATTTACAGGGATATGTTTTTTTGCAAGTCCAGCGCTCGCTTATAAGCCGCGTGTAACAGTATATGGATTTGAGACAAAGGCATCAAGTGGGTTCTGGCATGATGCTAAGTGGGATGTTGGTACTGGTATGGGTGAGATGCTTTCTGACGCGCTTGTGAATACGGGTAAGTTTGATGTCGTGGAAAGAATGAATTTAAGTGATATTACAACGGAGCAGGATCTTGTTACAGGAGGCAGAGTATCAACCGCGACAGGCGCGAAGACGGGTGGCATGAAAGGCGCTGAATATATTGTGCGTGGAACGATTACGGAATTTACGTATAAAGAATCAGGAGGCGGGTTAGGCCTTACGATTAAAGGTTTTAACCTGGGTGGCCAGACATCAGAGGCCCATATTGGTGGGATTATAAGGATATATGACGCTACTACCGGCGAGATATATGGTTCAAAAAGATTTGAAAAAAAAGTCCCTGCTTCGGGTCTTACAGTAGGTTATTACAATAAAGGCATAGGAGGCACAATAGGTGGTTTTAAAAAGACACCTCTAGGTAAGGCTGCACATTTTGCTATCGCGGATATGGTTGATTATATATCCGAGAAGATACCAGCAGAGCCCAAGGCCGCGGATGTTATTGATCAGAGATGCCCGCAATGTGGAACAGAGATTACTCCTGGTATGCAATTTTGCCCAAATTGCGGCCTACAGATCAAAGATGTTAAATGCCCTGAATGCGGTAAGGACCTGCCTGCCGGAACAAATTTTTGCCCGTTTTGCGGAGCAAAGGTCAGCAAATAACATAAATAATTTAGGGCTATTGCGTAAACCGGAAACCGTGAACAACCAAAAATCGAAAAACATGGGCCTGGCAAATAAAATAACTATAGCAAGAATACTCTTAGTGCCATTTCTCTTGACTTCACTCTTTTATTACAAGGCAGAGTATGATTTTTTGAGGTTTGTAGCATTGGGGATATTCTTTGTCTGCGTGCTTACAGACGCTATCGATGGTTATGTGGCAAGGAGGTTCTTCCAGAAGACAGAGCTTGGTAAGATTCTTGACCCACTAGCTGATAAGCTTTTGATATTGACTGCGTTTTTGTGCCTTTCAATGTTAGGACATATACCCGCTGCTTCCAGGATACCACCATGGCTTACAATTATTGTTTTCAGCAGAGACGCTATTATATTGTTAGGATCGGGGATTATCCTTATTCTTTTTAAGGATATTGATATAAAACCTTCCGCGACAGGCAAGGTTACTACTTTTTTTCAGATGGCGACAGTCATTGTATCACTACTACAAAGTCCGTATAGACATATATTCTGGTGGGTCAGCGCAGTCTTGACAATCGCATCATGCCTTGATTATGTCTGGCGTGGCAGTAAGGTTTTAAATGAGTCACATTGAGCACACAAGAAACCTTCCAAAGATAGCTATAATCGGCAGGCCTAACGTGGGCAAGTCTTCTCTATTCAACCGTATGCTTAAACAGAGAAAAGCTATAGTTGAATCTGTTGCCGGTGTTACGCGGGACCGCCTTTACGCTCCTGTTAATCTAAATAAACAGGAATTTCTAATTATAGATACCGGGGGCATTACATCAAAGTCAGCTGAGCCCATTGAAAAGCTTGTATATAAACAGAGCAGGGAAGCGATAGAGGAGGCCGATGCTGTAATTTTCGTCGCTGATATAAAGGCAGGCCTTACATACCAGGACCAGCATATAGCCGATATACTAAAAAGATTAAACGCGAAGACCTTCCTTGTTGTTAACAAGGTTGACGATAAGAAATTTAGTAATGATGCTTTTGATTTTTACCGGCTCGGGCTAGGTATGCCTTATGCAATATCTGTTTTACATCGTGCTGGCCTGAATAAGCTCTATAGCGATATCTCAGCGTATATCATAGAATATAATAAGAATTCTAAGAGCCGCCCTATAGCCAGTAAAAAGAACCAGTCAGAAGAGATAAAAATCGCGGTAATTGGTAAACCCAATGTTGGTAAATCATCGTTTATCAACTGTATCCTTGATAAAGAGAGGCTGTTGGTTGATGATCGTCCAGGTACAACCAGAGATTCTGTTGACATAACCTTAAAAAGAGGTAAACAGATACTTGTTATATCTGATACAGCGGGAATGCGCCATAAGAAAAAAATTAAGGATGTTGTTGAGATATTTAGCCTCTCCAGGACAAAAGAAGCTATTAAGCATTCTGACACGGCCCTGATAATGATAGACGCGGATAAAGGCCTTTGCCGGGAGGATATTGCTGTTTTGGAATACGCTATAAGAGAAGGCAGGGGCTGCACGCTTCTTGTCAATAAATGGGATATTATCAATGATGCTGACACGCAGTCATATAAACAAGGCTTGGTTTTTAAATATAGGCCAATTGAATGGATGCAGGTACTTTTTACCTCCTGTAAAAATAAACGTAATATTATTAAAGCGTTAGATGCTGCCTGTGAGCTGAAAAAAAAGTCGCAGGTTCTTATAACCACTCCCCGTGTAAATAAATTTTTCGAAGGAATACAAAAAGCCACTCCCCATGTTTCGCAAAAAAGCGCGAGGCCAAAGATATTTTATGCTACCCAGACACATACAGCGCCGCCAGAGTTTACATTATTCTGTACAAACCCTAAGCTTATAAAGAGAGAATATATAAGATTTATTGAACGCCAGCTAAGGAAAGAGTTTGGCTTTGAGGGCATTCCTGTCAGTTTTCGGCTGCGCCCGAGGAATACAGAGAAGAAGCGATAGATATGTTAAACAGAGTAACCGGAGGTAGAAGATGCCAAGTATGATTTTTGGTATAATTGTATCGTATCTTATTGGTGCAATACCTTTTAGCTACATACTAGGAAAACTATGTAAGGGGATAGATATAAGAGAATATGGCAGTGGTAATGTTGGTGCGACCAATCTTATCAGGAACGCGGGTAAACTGCCGGGGATTACCGCGTTTTTGCTGGATGTATCAAAAGGTTTAGTAGCAGTAGTGGTTGTAGCGGGTATCTTTTACAGGCCAGTCCCCTTGCTCAGCTTACCATTATTTAAAATTATTCTTGGCCTTGCTGCTGTGTCCGGACATATCTGGACACTCTTTCTTAAGTTTAGGGGTGGCAAAGGAGTGGCTACCGTGATAGGCGTTTTTCTGGGGCTTGTACCATTGGCAATGATATTTTCTCTATGTGTATGGGGTCTATTCGCTATTGTCTTTAGATATGTATCGCTTAGCTCCATCATGATGGCGATAAGCCTTCCCGTGGTAATATTTATTTTGCATGAACCTAATGAGTACATCTTACTTGCGTCTCTACTGAGCGCATTTATTATTTATACGCACCGCACGAATATCTCCCGCCTTTTTAATGGTACAGAGTATAAGATAGGGCAACGGTTGGGCAGAGATTAGAGCATTAAGAATTAAGTATTAAAAAGAACGAAGAGCTCGCTAAGGACTTATTGTTAGAAACTTAATGCTTCATGCCTAATAATTTTATTTTATATGGAAAAACCGGGAATATCTTTATTTCTTAAGGGTTGTATATATGGAAGTTGAGAATATTGTAATACGTGCTCAGGAAGGCGATAGAGAGGCCTTTGATGAGTTGTATAGCGAATACAAGAGGCCCATATTAAATTATTTGTACAGGTTCATTGGCAACCGTCATTGTGCAGAGGAGCTTACGCAGGAGACATTTATCAGGGCGTATATCAATCTACATAGGTATGAGCCCAGGGCAAAGTTTTCATCATGGCTCTATAAGATAGCAGGTAACCTGGCAAGAAATTTTTTACGACACGCCTCTTACGATAAAAGAGTCAGGCCTGTTAAGGTGGATCCTTATGCCACCGGAGAGTTTTTACTTACTGAAAATATTGGGACCCGGGAGAGAGGCCCTGCTGAACGCGCGCAGGCAAAAGAGACAAAAGCACTTATTCAGCAGGCGATAGATCACTTGCCAGCTCATTTAAAAGAAGCAGTTATCTTGTGTGACATACAAGAACTATCATACGAAGCTGCCGCAAAGATAATGAAATGCAGGCCCATGACAGTTGGCTCGCGCCTATGGCGCGGAAGAAAAAAGCTAGCGGAGCTACTGAATTATATTAAAAATGGGGAATAACTAAGATGAAATGTGAAATTAAGTTTAAAGATATTTCGCTCTATTTAGACGGAAGATATAGCCAAAAGAAGAGAGAGGCTCTACAGGTTCATATTGCTGATTGCCCCCGCTGCAGCAAAAAGGTAGATGAGATTAAAACCTTGAGAGCTTCTCTCACTAGGCTTGTGCCGATTGAGGAATCATCAGGATTTGATTTTGAGTTTAATCGGTCACTTGATGAGCGGCTAAGGTACCGGAAAGAGCATGATTGGAAAGCCAAGATCCAAGGTGCGGCGTCCAATATAATGGATTCTATTGTTATGCCTATGCCTGCTATTGTAAAGGTAGCGGCATCATTTATACTTGTTTTTTCTTTGGCGTGGTCCATAAGGGCCCAGGCCCTGCAAAAGATGCCTTTTATTGAATTTAGCGCTGGAGAGGCCAGGATATACAGACAGGCAACGAATAATTGGATCGCGACAAGGCCTAAAATGCGATTAAAGGCAGGTGACAAAATAAAGCTGAGCGCCGGAGCTGTTGTTAATATCGCCTCAAAAGGCAGGTACAAGGCAAGGATCAAGGATGAGTCGTTAATAGTCTTATCCAAGCTCAACAGCGGGCTACGTAATATTGATACAGATTTCAGCATATCATACGGCAAACTCCTTGTAAACACTACAGATAAGTTTAAAGGCTCAAGCATGCGCATATATACACCTGCCTGTGACGCTGAGGTTGTCGGCACGGCCTTTATTGTAGAGGTGTTCCAGAACAGGACATGGCTTGGAGTACTCGAGGGAAGAGTAAGGCTTTTATCGAAAGTGCACCCATTAAAGGCAGGAAGCGTTAAAAGGCTTTCAACGTATGTATCCGCGGGACAAGAGGCATCTACGATGCCATATTTATATTCTACGGTACCAAAACTGCTTTCGAATAGGGAATGGAAGACTATGCTTGAACTTTACCAGCTTGTTGAGAAGCCTCAGGTAATGCTCCTTCTCGGAACAGGCCCTAACAGGGTTGATGAGTTTCTTGAGAGGCCAATACCTGTATATATTCCTGACGCGGTAAGGCGTGTGACCCCCAAAGAGTTGCTTGAGGCCATCGACATTGTAAAACAAGCTACCAGAGAAGGTAATATTGAGCTTGTAAAGAAGAATACTCTCAGACTGCAAGGCCTGCTTGAAAGATATCCAAGCCCGCAGTATAGTGTTGAGATTCTTATGTTTATTGCCTCACAGCTTCATTACGTGCATGATTATATAGCTGCGCTTGAGGTGCTTGAAAAAGTAAGCGCGCAATATCCTGATTCAGAATTTGCCAGTCTTGCGCAATGCTCCATAGCAACAATCTATCAGAATAATTTTAAGGATATTGACAAGGCAAGAATGATATACAGTCAGCTTATTACAACATATCCTGGTAGCGCTGATGCCATAAGAGCAAAAGAGATGCTCTCACCTCAAAGATAGAGAGACAGGCACTGCCTAAAAACAATGTCTGTGCCCCCTAACTTTCTAAATCCGCATCACCAATTTTCTTGACTCGATATACACTATTTGTTATACTTATATTACTATGCATAATATAAGGGAAATAAGTGTCTTAGGGGATGGCGGTTGGGGTACAACCTTGGCTATTTTGCTCTCAAAAAAAGGGCTAAAGGTTAAGCTTTGGAGCGCCTTTCCTGATTACGCAGATATAATAAAAAAGAGGCATGAGAACATAAAGTTCTTGCCTGGCATCAAGATGCCTAGCGAAATAGAGATTACAGCTGATATACACAGAGCGCTTGAGGGTACATCCGCTGTTGCTGTAGCTGTTCCCTCGCAATTTTTACGCGGTGTAATCTCTAGATTTAAGGATATTCATCTTGATTCCCGGATACTGGTAAGTGTAGTAAAAGGCATTGAAAACGTTACTTTTAAGCGCCCTTCTGAGATTATTAAGCATGAGATAGCTGGCGCGGAGATAGCTGTTCTTTCAGGCCCGACTATCGCTTGTGAGATAGCGCGAGGACTTCCCGCTTCCTGCGTGGTTGCCTCAGAGAAAAAAGATATTGCTAAGCAGGTGCAGGAGCTTTTTATGTCGGACCGTTTCAGGGTTTATACCTCAACGGATATGACAGGCGTTGAGCTTGGCGGAGCATTAAAAAATATTATAGCTATTGCCGCTGGTATTGCTGACGGCTTAAAATTAGGTACCAATGCCAAGGCCGCGTTATTTACGCGCGGCTTAGTGGAAATGAAAAGACTAGGGGTTGCGCTTAGCGCTGAGCAGGAGACATTTAACGGATTAAGCGGTATTGGTGACCTGGTTACAACCTGCGTAAGTCCATATAGCCGCAATAGAAGAGTCGGCGAAGAGATCGCGAGGGGCAATAAGCTCTTGGAGATAATGGAAAATATGGATATGGTGGCAGAAGGCATCGAGACCACCAGATCTGTATATGGATTATCGCAAAAAATAGGCATAGATATGCCTATTACAGAGCAGGTATATCAGGTACTTTTCAAAGAGAAGAACCCTCATACTGCTGTTAGTGATTTGATGTTAAGAGATAAGAAGCCTGAATAGTTTCAATACTCATATTGACAATTTTGGTTCGGGGCGTAGCGCAGTTTGGCTAGCGCACTTGAATGGGGTTCAAGGGGTCGCCGGTTCAAGTCCGGCCGCCCCGACCATAAATGAAGCCATAGCTTAGAGAGCGATAGCGAACTAAGTTGGATAGCTGAATTTATACCCCCAGTTTTGTTTTCAATAGAAAACATGGGGGTATATGCGTACATTTATTTCGAACGTAAGAAAGAAGCACATTAGTTTACATTTGACCCCATACCGCTCATTATGTTCGGGTATAGGGTAGGCAGTTTATGGGTTATTGCTTTAAGGTTTCTACGCAATACACACAACGCAATACGAGATTTTGAAGGAGTATTATATGCGAAATATAAACGTGGGAATTATAGGTTTTGGTAACATAGGCACCGGTGTCATAGACGCGTTGTTTAAAAAACGTACGTATTTGAAGAATCGCTTAGGTGTTTCTATAAATCTTGTAAGTGTCTGTGACAAAGATTTAAAGAGCAGACGCAGGATAAAGGTTAACAAGGGCATATTAACTGATAATGTAAATGATGTGCTTAACGACCCTAAAATAGACATCGTTATAGAGTTGATAGGCGGGATACAGCCAGCGCGTAAGATAATCATGCAGGCGCTGGAGAACAAGAAGCATGTTATTACAGCGAATAAGGCATTGCTCTCTATGTATAAAAGAAGCCTTTTTAAGGAGGCGGAGAAGAATGGCGTTGAGTTGCGATTCGAGGCAAGTGTAGCTGGTGGTGTGCCTATAATCAAGGCCCTAAGGGAAGGCCTTGTCGCTAATAAGGTCAATTCTATATACGGTATTGTAAACGGCACCTGTAACTATATCTTAACGGAAATGGCATATAGTGGTATAAGTTTTAATGATGCTTTAAATGGTGCCCAGAAAAAAGGCTACGCTGAAAGGCAGCCTGCGATTGATATTGAAGGCCTTGATTCAGCGCATAAGTTGGCGATATTAGCGTCCTTGAGTTTTGGTATTGATGTAAAGCTTAAGGATATATATATAGAGGGTATAACTAATATATCCGCTGATGATATATTGTACGCGGACAGTTGGGGATATTTAATAAAGCTATTAGCGATCGCGAAGAAGGTGGGTAGAGAACTTGAGGTGCGGGTACATCCAACTCTTGTGCCTAAAAAACACCCGCTTGCGTCTGTAGGGAGTAATTTTAACGCTATCTTTGTAAATACAGATATGCTTGGGGAGGCACTTTTTTATGGAAAAGGAGCCGGTTCTGTGCCTACAGCAAGCGCTGTAATAAGTGATATTATTGATATATCCAGAGGCATATTAGGCAAGTCAATTGCCATACTGCCGAGCATTATATACGATAACCAGATCGATAGAATAAAAAAGAAGGATGATTTTTATTCCAGATACTATATACATCTAACAGCGATAGATAAACCTGGTGTACTCGCAAAGATATCTAAGATACTATCTGAACAAAAGATCAGTATAGCCTTTGTAAGCCAGAAGGCCAGGAGGCGGGAGAGGCTTGTTCCTATTGTGATGATGACACACGCGGCTCAAGAGAGCGTTCTTTCTCAGGCACTTAAAAAGATAGACGCTTTAAGCGTTATTAAGAGAAAATCAGTTGTTATAAGATTAGAAGAGGATCTAAAATAAATGAACCCACAATTTATGGAGTATAACGTGGGAGATAAATTGTTTAGGAAGAATTTATCTTGAAGACATGAAGTATCCGAAGCCTGCCTGCCGGTAGGCAGGGATCTAAATCATATCTTTTGTTTTTTATAAGAGCAACGAGTTGTCAATAACAGAGATAGAAAGGTTTCAGCATGAGTTATAATGGCATTATAGACAAGTACATGGAGTATCTGCCAGTAACAGAGAGCACCCCGCTTATTACTCTTCTTGAAGGTAATACGCCGCTTATACCAGCGCGGGGCTTAAATGGTATGCTTGGCAAGGGTTTCGAGGTGTTTTTAAAATACGAAGGATTAAACCCGACAGGTTCGTTTAAAGATCGTGGTATGACAATGGCAGTCTCGAAGGCCTTAGAAGCTGGTTCAAGAGCTGTGATGTGCGCTTCAACTGGAAATACATCAGCCTCCGCGGCCGCGTTCGCAGCACGTTCCGGCATAAGATGTATTGTGCTTATCCCAAAAGGAGCTATAGCGCTTGGAAAACTTGCTCAAGCACTTATACATGGCGCGCAGGTAATAGCTATAGATGGAAATTTTGATGACGCGTTAGACCTTGTAAAAGAGATTACAGACAAGTATCCTGTTACTTTGGTAAACTCATTAAACCCTTTTAGGATAGAAGGACAGAAGACAGGCGCTTTTGAGATATGTGACGTACTTGGCGATGGACCTGATTTTCAATGTATGCCTGTTGGCAATGCGGGTAATATTACAGCTTATTGGAGGGGTTATAAGGAGTACAAACAAAAAGGTATATCAACAAGGCTCCCCCGTATGTGTGGTTTTCAGGCTGCCGGTTCCGCGCCTATTGTTCATGGCAAGCCCATTAAGAACCCAGAGACTATAGCAACAGCTATAAGGATTGGTAATCCAGCATCCTGGCAGCAGGCTGTAGCGGCGCGTGACGAATCAGGTGGGCTTATTGATATGGTTACAGATGAGGAGATACTCAAGGCTTATCAGCTATTAGCTGGTAGAGAGGGTGTTTTCGTAGAGCCCGCGTCTGCTGCTTCTGTCGCAGGTCTCATAAAGTTGCATAAGCAGGGTTACTTTTCAAAGTACCGAAAACCGAAAACCGAAAACCGTAATACTCGCATAGTATGTATATTGACAGGACACGGCCTAAAAGATCCTGACAGGGCAATAGAGAGTGTTAAACAACCTGTACTCGTTGCGGCAAAGCTTGAGGCAGTGGTTGATGTTATGGCGTTATAGCGTAATAAATTAGGAGCATGCTTATGAAATATATAATGTTAGTTGGTGATGGGATGAGTGGCAGGCCCTTAAAAGAGCTTAGTGATAATACGGTTCTTGAATCCTCACGGATACCTAATATGACCTTTATCGCGAAAGAAGGTAGAGTAGGCTGCGCCATTACAGTACCCGAGAATTTGCAACCGGCAAGTGATGTTGCCAACATGGCACTCTTGGGATACGACCCACGCAAATATTATAGTGGAAGAGCGCCGCTAGAGGCAGCGAATATGGGTATAGAGATAAAAGACCATGAAGTTGCTTTCAGGTGCAATACAGTTACAATAGCGGATGATAAGATGGCTGATTATTCCGCTGGCCATATTACAAATAATGAAGCCCATAAGGTAATTAGAGCAATAGATAAGAGGTTAGGCTCTAATTCAGTAAGATTCTACCCCGGTATCAGCTATAGGCATCTAGCGGTTATAGATTGTGATAAAGCTAAACTTGACAAAGACGAGCTTGTAAAGATTGTATGCACTCCTCCTCATAACATACTTGACAAGTCAATAGCCCGATATCTGCCGCGCGGACAGGCAAGCGGTTTTTTGACAGACCTTATGTTGAAGTCACAAGATATACTTAATAATCTGGATATAAACAGGGTCCGTATAGATCTTGGTGAAAATCCCGCGAATATGATATGGCTATGGGGCCAGGGCGTAAAGCCTGATATGCCACTTTTTAAAGACAAGTTCAATCTTACAGGTTCTATTATTTCGGCAGTAGATCTTATAAAGGGTATTGGCAAGATAATTGGTTTAGACCCTGTGGATGTGCCTGGCGCAACAGGGTATTATGATACAGATTACCTTGCCAAGGCAAAATACGCGCTTGGGGTGTTAGAGAAGAAAGACTTTGTATTTGTCCATGTAGAGGCCCCTGATGAGGCGGGCCATAATGGTGATGTAAGACAAAAGATTTTAGCTGTCGAGAACTTTGATAAGCTTGTAGTCGGTACTATTCTCGATGAGTTTAAAGGGAAGAATGGATTTCGTATAGTTGTCCTTCCTGATCATGCTACCCCTATCACGGTACGTACACATACGCGGGACCCTATACCTTTTGTGATGTATGGTGATGGCATAGAAAAAGATAAGATTGGTAGATATAGTGAGGCTACTTCAAAAACGAGTAAACTCTTTATTGAAGATGGGTTTAAAATTATGGATACTTTCTTAGCGAGATGAACGTACTCGTAATTATTGCGGGAACAGGTTTGATATTTTGGGCAGGATATGTTTTATACGCTTCAAAGGTTGTTAATATATTCAAGCCGGATAAGCATAAGAAGACGCCCGCTTACACAAATTATGATGGTATAGATTTTGTTCCGGCGAAACACTGGTCCATGCTTTTTGGGCATCATTTTTCATCAATAGCCGGCGCCGCTCCCGTAGTAGGTCCGATATTAGCAATCTCAATATGGGGTTGGGCACCAACATTACTATGGGTTCTGCTGGGCACTATCTTTATTGGCGGGGTACATGATTATTGTAGCCTTATGATATCAGTAAGGCACAAAGGGCGTTCTATAGCGGATTTCGCGGGAGATACGATATCTAATAACGCGAAAAGGATATTTCTTTCATTTGCGTGGGTTGCGCTCATTCTTATCATATCGGTATTTGTTCATCTTTGCGCGAAGACCCTGGTTTTGATGCCGTCTATTGTGTTGCCTTCTATTGGGCTTATACCTTTAGCTATGATTATTGGAGTTTTTTTATACACTAAAAAACTTCTGAAGAAGCATAACCAGATAAGCGTGACGCTGTTAGGGCTTGTTTGCCTTGGCATCCTCATACGCCTTGGTTTGACATACCCGATTTCATTAAATTACGCGCATCCTATTCATGTTTGGAGCATTATACTATTAGTTTACGCTTATTTCGCGAGCATTGCGCCTGTGCAGATATTACTACAACCGCGTGATTACCTTTCATCATTTTTGTTGTTTGCGGGACTTGGTCTCGGTTATATCGGGCTTATTCTATATAAGCCGAGCATGAATTTCCCCGCTTTTATCGGGTTTTCAGATGAAACAGCAGGCATGCTTTGGCCGGTACTTTTTATAACAGTTGCCTGCGGAGCTATTAGTGGTTTTCATTCACTCGTTGCTAGCGGAACGACCTCAAAGCAGCTTCCAAATGAGATCTACGCGAAAAGGATTGGTTATGGTGGAATGGTAGCAGAGGGGTTTCTCGCGGTACTCGCGATTTTGGTAGTAGCCGTGGCGTATTCAAAAGTCGGTAACCTGAGGGGGATTGTTAATACCGGCGGAGGCCCGATTACCGCTTTTGCCTTTGGTTTTGGTGAGATAACCAAAGGTTTTTTAGGAGAATCCGGGCCATTGCTCGCGGTTCTTATACTAAATGCTTTTATATTTACTACCCTGGATACAGCGACAAGAATTGCCAGATATATTACGCAGGAACTATTCTGTGTTAAGAATCGTTATATCGCGACCCTGGTAGTTGTCGCGCTGAGTGGCTGGTTGGGCCTAAGTGGCGAATGGAATGAAGTGTGGCCATTGTTTGGCGCGGCAAATCAGTTGATAGCCGCATTAGCGTTAATAGTTATTACAAGCTGGTTACTTGCGACGAGAAAACCTGTTATATACACAATAGTGCCAACGATATTTATGCTTATAACGACTATAGCCGCTTTGCTGTCAAAAATAAGTGAATATATACAGGTTAAAAATATATTATTGGCTGTGATTGCTGTGGTGCTTATGTTTTTGGCATTTGTGGTTTTGTATGAGGCTGTTTTTGTGGCAATTAGAAACTATAGGAGAGTTCATCATGCTAAGGCATAAACTTATTGTTCAGAAGTATGGTGGTAGCAGTGTCGCGGATATAGATAGGATAAAGAAGGTAGCAGGTAGAATCGCTAAGCAGAAGAAGAGGGGTTATGGAGTTGTGGCCGTTGTCTCAGCATTAGGTGATACAACAGATAAGCTTATAAGTCTTGCCCAGCAGATTACTGATTCGCCATCTGAGAGAGAAATGGATATGCTTATGTCAACAGGCGAACAGATTTCTATAGCGCTTCTTGCTATGGCGCTACACAGACTCGGGCTCGAGGCGATATCTTTTACAGGCGCGCAGGTTGGTATTATTACTGACGCTTCGCATACAAAGGCTAAGATACTTGATATAAACAGCAAAAGAATAGAGTCCGAGCTTAAAAAAGACAAGATTGTTATAGTCGCGGGATTCCAGGGCATAACTATATCGGATGATATCACAACTTTAGGCCGTGGCGGTTCTAATCTTACCGCGGTTGCCCTTGCAAAGGCATTGAGCGCGTCTACATGCGAGATGTGTACTGATGTGAAAGGCGTATATACCGCTGATCCCCGCATTGTGCCTAGCGCGTGTAAGATAGCGCGTATAAGCTATGAAGAGATGCTTGAGCTTGCTTCGGCGGGGGTTCAAGTGTTACAGCCTCGCTCAATAGAGGTCGCGAAGAAGTTTAATGTCCCGATACATATAAGGCCGAGTTTTTCAGATACGAATGGTACTATTATTTCTAAGGAGGTTAAAGCGATGGAAGATATAGTTGTAAGAGGTGTAGCCGTCAATAAGAATGAAGCCAAGATTACAATATGTGCCGTACCTGATAAGCCCGGTATCGCGGCAAAGATATTCAAAAGAATAGCAGAGTCGAATATTAATATTGATATGATTATCCAGAATGTAAGCCGCACAGGTTATACAGACATTTCTTTTACCGTTATGGATAGAGACCTAAACAAGACTATTAAGATAACAGAACAAGTAGCCAGGAGCGTAGGTGCTGGTAATGTAGAATGTAATGATAATATAGCAAAATTATCCATTGTTGGTATCGGTATGCGCAGTCATTCTGGAATAGCGTCAAGGATGTTTTCAGCTCTCGCGCGTAATAAGGTTAATATAGATATGATCTCAACAAGCGAGATCAAGATAAGCTGTGTAATAAACAAGAAGAGTGTTACAAAGGCGGCTCGCGCTGTACATAGAGAGTTTAAATTGAGCCATTCTTCTTCGAATGTTAAGTAGGGTATTACTGCATAACTTTGAGATAATATAAAAAATTATTACAAAACTCAATATGTGCATAGTTGGTGTTACGTGAATAAAGCCCTTAAAAGAAGGTAGGATAAAAATGAGAAAAGTCATACTTTATGATACGACATTAAGAGATGGAACCCAGGCAGAGGGTATATCTTTGACAGTAAATGATAAACTAAGAATTGTCAGGAAGCTTGACGACCTGGGTATTGATTATATTGAAGGCGGATGGCCTGGTTCAAACCCGAAAGACATGGAGTTTTTTATCAAGGTGACGAAATTAAAACTTAAGAATGCAAAGATTACCGCGTTCGGGTCAACAAGAAGGGCGCATACAAAGCCATCACAGGATCTCAATATCAAGGCGTTGTTAAGATCCGGTTGCAAAGTATGCACAGTTTTTGGGAAAAGCTGGGATATGCATGTAAGAGATGTTCTTAAGGTCTCGCTTGATGAAAATCTGAATATGATAAGTGATACCATCCATTACCTGAAGTCAAAGAAAAAGAAAGTATTTTTTGACGCGGAACATTTTTTTGATGGACATAAACACAATCCCGATTATGCGTTTAAGACCCTCAAGGTAGCACAAGACGCGGGGGCAGAAGCAATAATATTATGCGATACTAACGGAGGAATACTTACCAGCGAATTAACGGATGTGGTGCTACAAGTAAGGCCCCGCATAAGTGTTTCACTTGGGATCCATTGTCATAATGACAGTGAGATGGCAGTAGCTAATTCCGTGGCAGCTGTTATGGCAGGCTGTGACCATGTTCAAGGCACAATAAACGGCTATGGAGAGCGTTGCGGTAATGCTAACCTTTGTTCAATTATACCTTCATTGCAGGTTAAGCTTGGTATGGAGTGTCTTAGCATGATGAAATTGAGAGAGCTTACAGAGGTATCGCACTATATTGCGGAGGCATGTAACATGAAACAGCTTGATACTCAGGCCTTTGTAGGTAATAGTGCCTTTGCGCATAAGGCTGGTGTACATGTTAACGCAGTTATTAAGAAAACGCAATCGTACGAGCATATGGAACCTCAGATGATAGGAAATAAAAGGCGCATACTTGTTTCAGAGCTTTCAGGTAAAAGTACTCTCCTGACAAAGGCGAGAGAACTGCATATCGGTTTGAGGAAAAACAGCGCTCATACGCAGAAGATACTAAAACTGTTACAGGATATGGAATATCAGGGGTATCACTTTGAAGCCGCGGAGGCATCTTTTGAGCTTCTTATTAACAGGCATATGAAAAAATATAAGCGGTTTTTTGAGCTTGAGGGTTTTAGGGTGATTAATGAGAAGGATGAAGATGGCTCCCTTTATTCTGAAGCCAGAATAAAGATTAAGGTAGGAAAGAGTGTTAAGCATACTGTATGCGAAGGAGAAGGGCCTATTGACGCGTTAGATGGAGCGTTGAGAGAGTCGCTTATTGGTTTTTATCCAAAGCTTGCGGGTATGCATCTTTCTGATTTTAAGGTTAGGGTACTGGATGAAAAGGCTGGTACAGCGGCTAATGTCCGTGTTCTTATCCAGTCACAGGATAGCGAAAAATCCTGGTGGACAATAGGGGTATCAGAGAATATCATTGAAGCTGGTTGGCAGGCTTTGGCAGATAGTGTAGAATATAAACTATTTAAGGGCTGATGAGAGATCTAGAAAAAACATATAACGCGAAAACGATAGAAAGCAATGTCTATAATATCTGGCAGGAGAGAGGCTTGTTTGGTGCTAAGGTTTCTTTGAATAAAAAACCCTACGCGATTGTTATTCCGCCCCCCAATATTACCGGCATACTTCACATGGGCCACGCGCTCAATAATACTATACAGGATATTCTTGTTAGATATAAGCGCATGCAGGGTTGTGAAGCTCTATGGATGCCGGGAACAGATCACGCTGGTATCGCTACCCAAAATGTTGTTGAGAGAAAACTTTTAAAGGAAGGCAAGAGGCGCCACGATCTCGGTAGAAAAGAGTTTGTAAACGAGGTCTGGAAATGGCAGAAGGAATACGGTGGTACGATTATAAAGCAGCTTAAGTTTCTTGGCGCGTCCTGTGATTGGCAGAGAGAAAGATTTACCATGGATGAAGGCTTATCAGATGCGGTGATCGAGGTCTTTATCCGTCTTTATGAAAAAGGACTTATTTATAGGGGCAATTATATAATTAACTGGTGCCCGAGGTGTCAAACAGCGCTTTCAGATGAAGAAGTTGAGCATAGAGATGTTGATGGCCACCTATATTATATAAAATATTCTATCAAAGATTCCAATGATTATATCGTTGTCGCGACTACAAGGCCTGAGACCATGCTCGGAGATACAGCCATAGCCGTAAATCCGAAGGATAAAAGATATAAGCATTTAATAGGCGGCATAGTGGTTTTACCTATAATAAATCGTGAATTAAAAGTCATAGCAGATATCATTGTTGATCCTGAATTTGGAACTGGTGCTGTAAAAGTTACTCCAGCTCATGACCCCAATGACTTTCGAATGGGCAAAAAGCACGCGTTAGAAGAGTTGAATATTATGCGCCCTGATGGTACGTTGAATGAGAACGCGGGTGATTTTGAAGGCATGGACAGGTTTGAGGCTCGTGGAGCCCTCCTAGAGGTCTTAGGAGAAAAAAGGCTTATAGAGAAGATAGAACCTCATAAGCATGCCGTAGGCCATTGCTATCGCTGCCATACTATTGTTGAGCCATATCTTTCGAAGCAATGGTTTGTTAAGATGAAGCCACTGGCAGAGCCCGCGATTAAGGCGGTCGAGGAGAACAAGATAAAGTTTTATCCAAACAGATGGAGAAAGGTTTATCTTGATTGGATGTATAACATACGTGATTGGTGCATAAGCAGGCAGATATGGTGGGGGCATCGTTTGCCTGTCTATTACTGCCTGGCATGCAGCGATAACACCGAGGGCAAGGATAGAGGTCAAGGAATAATTGTATCAAAAACAAAACCTGACAGATGCCCATATTGCGGGGGAACTGATATAACCCAGGACCCTGATGTTTTGGATACATGGTTTTCATCCTGGCTTTGGCCATTTTCAACCTTTGGTTGGCCGTTTGATTCGTCGTGGGTTGCGCGTGATGTATCATGCGGAAAAAATGATGTTAAAGACACGCAATACAATGAGTTTAAGTATTTTTATCCAACAGCGTGCCTTGTAACGGCGCAGGAGATTATATTTTTCTGGGTTGCCCGGATGATAATGGCAGGGCTTGAATTTTGCAAAGAAATTCCGTTTAAGGATGTATACATACATGGAACAGTACGTGATAAGACAGGCACCAAGATGTCAAAATCACTGGGCAACACTATAGATCCATTAGAGATAATTAAGGAGTACGGTACAGACGCGCTTCGCTTTAGTATTATTTCTATTACCGCCGCCGGGCAGGATGTCTTTTTATCAAAAGACAGATTTGAGGCAGGCAGAAATTTCTCTAATAAGCTCTGGAACGTTTCAAGGTTTTTAATGATGAATTTAGAACCCGGTGTAACGGGGGCTTTAAGTGATATCAACACAAAAGACCTTACTTTAGTGGATCGATGGTTACTGGCATCGCTTAATAACGCAATCGAGGGCACAACTAGGTCACTTGATTCTTACAGGTTTAACGACGCGTCCAATACGGTTTATGATTTTTTATGGCACAAATATTGTGATTGGTATGTAGAGATTTCTAAGTCTTCAATAAAAAATAAGCAGACACAACTTATCCTATATAGCGTATTAAAAGCTTCTTTACAGTTATTACATCCTGTAATGCCTTTTATAACAGAGGAACTCTGGCAGGCGTTTGATTCAGGAGAGTCTATTATGGTCTCATCATGGCCAAAGGCTGATAAACGCTTCGTTGATAGACAGGCAAGTGATTGTATGGAGAAGATTATCGCTATCATTACTGCTATAAGAAATATTCGCGCGGAGATGAATATAGCCCCTAAATTGAAGATAGATGTATTAATTAGCAGTAAAGATACCGCACTCAAGCATTTTTTAGAAGAGGTTAAGACTTATACCGGTAGGCTTTCAGGCGCTGAGAATATTTTGATTGAAGATAAGATTAACCAGCCAAAGGCATCGGCATCAAGCATTCTTAACTTTTGCCAGATATACGTCCCCTTACAAGGAAAAGTAGATATAGCCGTTGAGAAGGCAAGGCTTAGTAAGAATCTTGCTGAATCAGAAAGATTTCTTAACAGTCTGGCTAAAAAACTTAGTAATGGCTCCTTTATAGATAGAGCACCCAAGGAGATAGTAGAGAAAGAAAGGCAGAAAGAATTTGTGCTCAAAGAAAAGATAGCTCGCATAAAAGAGACTATTGAAAACCTAGCCTGAATAGGCGATTCTGGTAAGCAGGTCCTTTTAGCTGTATCGGAATTAAAAATTGCTATACCATAAGCCATGTCACCAATTATCCGTATAAATAAACTATTATCGCAATTAGGCATCGCCTCACGGCGTAAAGCAGATAATCTTATCAAGCAGGGTAAGGTTGTTATGAATGGTTCCTGCCTTTTAACCCCCGGGGTATCTGTTGATACCGAGAAAGATAAAATCAAAATTGACGGGGTAGCTATATCATTAAAAATAGATAAGCCTCGCCTTTATCTTTTGCTCAATAAGCCTTGTGGTTACATAACGACTCTAAGAGATACGCATAACAGAAGGACTGTTATGGACATTGTCCCTAAGGATAAAGGCCTTTTTCCTGTTGGGAGGCTGGACAAAGATACTACAGGTCTTTTAATCTTAACGAATGATGGCGAGCTCGCTCACCGCATGATGCACCCGCGTTATGAAATGGAAAAGCTCTATAAGGTAACAGTTGCAGGCGCTCTTAAAAGAGGGGATATCGCGAAGCTTGAAAGCGGTGTGGATATAGGCGATGAAAGACCCTCGGTTTGTAAAATTCACGATCTAATATCATTAACAGGTTCAACAAATATTACCGTTGAATTGCATGAGGGCAGAAAAAGGCAGATAAGAAGAACATTTGATGTGCTGGGATATAAGATTTTAAGCTTAAAGAGAACGGTTTATGCCGGGCTTACGTTGGATATTAAAGAAGGCTCTTATAGAGAGTTGACTGATCAAGAGGTATTGTTGTTGAGTACGAAAGTGGGCTTAAAATGATTATAGACTCTCAAATTAAAAAGCTAATACGCGCGGCGCTAAAAGAGGATATCGGTTCAGGTGACATCACTACGAATTCGATATTTTCCAAGTCGAAAAAAGGTAGGTTCGTTATGCTTGCTTGCGAGAAGTCTGTAATATCGGGTCTTTCTATAGCAAAGGCTGTATTTAAAACAGTTGATCCTAAGGTCAGGTTTATCCCTCTTATGAAGGATGGTATGCATACCATTGCGCATAGCGAGATAGCATATATTAATGGTCGATGCAGGTCTATATTAGCAGCGGAAAGAACAGCGTTGAATTTTTTATCATGGCTTTCAGGTGTCTCATCATTAACGAGCCGTTTTATCAAGGCCGTAGAAGGTATACAGGTGCAAATTATGGACACCAGAAAGACTACACCTGTTTTTAGGCGCATGCAAAAGTACGCAGTAAAGATGGGTGGCGGGACTAACCATAGAGTAGGGCTTTGTGATCAGATCCTTATTAAAGATAATCATATAGCTATGATGATAAAGCTTACAGATAGCATGAACACAGAAGCTGCGTTAAAAAGTCTTCTGGAGAGGTTTCAAAAGAGAACAGGCAGATGTAAAAAAATACAAATCGAAGTCCATAATTTAGCGATGCTTAGGACAGTTCTTAAATACAGCCCCGATATCATAATGCTTGATAACATGAGCATAGCTAGTATGAAAAAGGCGGTAAAGATAAGAGACGCCTATAGAACTAAGGCAGGCGGAAGAGATATTAAGGCGGTTCTTGAGGCTTCCGGAGGAGTGAATATCGATAATGTAAGAAGCATTGCTGCTATTGGGGTCGACCGAATATCTATAGGCGCGCTTACTCATTCAGTTCCATCCGCTGACATTTCCCTTGAAGTAAGATAATACTCGTCGCGTGTTATGCGTATTGAGTATTGCGTATTTGTTTTTACGCAATACGCACGACACAATACGCAATACGAAACATAAAAATTATGGAAAAATTCAAGATTAAGAGTGATTTTAAGCCATGTGGCGATCAGCCTCAGGCTATAGAGAAGATAACAAAAGGTCTGCTTGATGGTAAAAGATACCAGACTCTTTTAGGGGTAACGGGAAGTGGTAAGACCTTTACAATGGCTAATGTTATAGCTAACGTCAATCAGCCAACGTTGATTATCTCCCACAATAAGACGCTCGCTGCCCAACTCTATAGTGAATTTAAAGAATTCTTCCCGGAAAATGCCGTGGAATATTTTGTAAGCTACTATGACTATTACCAGCCCGAAGCTTATATTCCGCATACGGATACGTATATAGAAAAAGACGCGTCAATAAATGATGAGCTTGATCGCTTGCGTCTTTCCGCGACAACATCTCTT
>Ga0307991_1000084_pt1 | contig 70895 bp, 59 predicted proteins | sample EllFjometagen131_FD_203146 | JGI IMG/M metagenome (GOLD analysis project Ga0307991, IMG submission 203146) | Marine microbial communities from Ellis Fjord, Antarctic Ocean - #131 | ecosystem: Environmental > Aquatic > Marine > Unclassified | place: Southern Ocean | collected 2014-10-08
TCGTTGACAGGGCAATGGGACTAATAAATCACCGGCCTAGAAAACGGCTGGACTATAGAACACCTTATGAAGTATTCTTTAATACCAAAACATTTTTAACTGTTGCACTTACGAGTTGAATCTAAGTGTTGTAATTACTTACCCAGAAGTCACAAAACCGATGGCACAGTAAAAGCTCGAGGCTCAGGGGGACACCATGAAAACATTGCTGCAAAATAGGAAGACATTATAAAAATAGCGCTGTATCATAATTTACCATTGAAGTAAAAATGGTGTCCCCCATGAGGCGTACTTACAGTACGTTGTAATGGCGAAGGTTGCAGCATAAAGAAGAAGATGGAGTTTTTATGAAGCCATCAAAGTTAGAGGGTTTTTATCATCGCAATTTCATCGCAGTTCGGGAACTTGACGCACTGCAAACAATCCCTCCATATTTTGCGCGGCAATAAGTTCTTGTCAATCTTCTGGTAGCCAAGTTTGGTGAAAAATGATTCTTGGTAAGTCAGGGTAAAGGTCTTTTGCAATCCCAGTCTCCTGGCTTCGGCTTCACAAAGGTTAACCAGCTGGCTGCCGATTCCCTTCTTTGTGCGTTCAGGTATGACTGCCAGTGAGCGGATTTCTCCTAAATCTTCCCAGTAGACATGAAGTGCTGATGCTCCGATAATCTCCATCCCTTCTTTATAAACAGCGAAATCTCTTACATTTTCATAAAGATCGCTCAGGGCGCGTGGCAGGAGCAGTTCCTGGTTGGCATAATATTCGAGGATTTTCTGAATTCGGGGGATATCTCTAATGGTAGCGTTATGTAACATAATTTATAACCTATTGTAATAATTCATAGCCATTTGGTTTTCTCTTTTTATTTGCTTAATTTCATGGAGGTTGCTGTTAATAGTTGGCGTGTTTTTTTTCTGTCGCCTGCTGGACCAGTTCCCGGGCATGTTCCCGGGTAATTTCACTGATTATTTCGCCGGCTCCCATCCTGGCCAGTTCATCTATTCGGGCTTCAGTCTTTTCATGGTCCAGTTGTTTAACGGTGATGATAGAATGATTGCCGTCCAGTTGTTTTTTGATGGTCAGATGATGGTCACACCAGGCGGCAACCTGTGGTAGGTGGGTGATGGCGATGACTTGATGATTACGGGCGATGCTGGCCAGTTTATGCCCCACGGCTTCGGCGGCAGCGCCACCGATGCCGGTATCGGCTTCATCAAAGATCAGGGTGGGAATAATATCCCTGGCTGCTGTTGCTGTTTTCAGCGCCAGCATAAAACGGGATAGCTCACCACCGGAAATGACTTGGTGCAGGGGGGCCGGTGTCTCGCCAGGATTGGTGCTGATCAGGAAGGTAACCTGGTCTTTTCCTTTTGGGTTATAATCCTGTTCCTTGATGTCTACCAGAAAAAGGGAATGCTGGAGTTTTAAATCACTTAGATGGATTATGACAGCCTGTTCCAGCTTTTTCGCCTGTTTTTGCCGGGCCAGGGAAAGCTCTGCTGCCAATACCTCCAACTCTCCCTGTTTTTTCATGCACAGATCGTCTAACTGCTGCTGTTTTCTTGCATGATTTTCCCAATTAGCCAATTGTTGCTGCAATTTATCTTTCAGGGTGAAAAGATCAGCATAGGAGCACCTGAACTTTCTTTTGAGTTGCTCTATTTCAGCAAGCCTGAGGTTGTTTTCTTCAATTGTCTGTGGATTTATTTCAATGCCGGCCTGGTAGTTGTTCACCATCTCTCGAAGATCTTGTAAGATTTCCAATGCCGGGATTAATTGCTGGTCACTAACGCTGAAACTATCATCCAGATGATGAATATTTTCCATCAAATCAGTCAGCTGATAACAGCTATCGATGATTGATTGCTTGCCGGAGTAGAGGATTTGTTCTGCACGAGTAGTAAGCTCCAGCAGTTTTTCCCGCTGATGGTAGCGCTGTTGTAGTTTCATCAGCTCATCTTCCTCATCGACCGCCAAACGGGCCTGTTCAAGGGTGGCTAACTGGTGATTCAGGTAATCGATTTCACGGTTTGCCTCTTGCTCTTTCTGCTTCCAGTCCAGCAACTGACGCCGGGCCGTCACTAAGGTCGCATAAGCTTGCTCATAGTGTTGCCGTAAACTACCTAGATTCCCATATAAATCCAGAAAATCAAGGTGCTTCTGGGGAAGTAGAAGGGATTGCTGCTGATGCTGACTGGCGATTTCCACCAGTTTCCCCCCGAAGGCGGCCAGGGTATTATTCGTAGCAGGTTGATCATTGATAAATGCCCGATTCTGCAGCCGGTCATTTTTCAAGCTGATTATCCGCTTCAGGAACAGCTCTTCATCATCGAGGGGGAAGCCATGCTCTATCAGATCGTTCTGTAATTCAGGGAACTTGGTCAGGCAGAAGGCAGCACTGAGGCTGATTTTTCTTGTCGGATCAGCAAACATTTCCCGTGTGGGTTTGTCTCCCAGCAAGGTGGTCAAGGCGCTGATGATAATGGATTTTCCGGCTCCGGTTTCACCGGTTATGACGGTCATCTGCGGTTCAAACTCGACTTCCAGGAAATCAATAAGCTTAAAATTGCTGATGGTCAGCGATTTAAGCATAACGTTCACCCCATTTGAGTTTTGTCCGCAGGACCTCAAAATATGTTTTGGTCGGAGAGGTGATCAGTTTGATAGCGTGATCAGCTTTGGTTACGGATATTCGATCATATTGTTGCAGGGCAAAACCAATCTGACCATCCAGGGTAAGTGACACATCACCGCCTTCCGAAGCCAGAACCGTTTCAATCCTGGCTTCAGGTGGTATTATTAATGGACGGTTGGTTAACATATGGGGGCAAATGGGGGCAACAATAATGCTGTTCAATGTGGGGTAGACAATCGGCCCGCCGGCGGAAAGGGAATAACCGGTTGAGCCGGTAGGCGTAGAGATGATCAGCCCATCGGCTTTAAACGTGGTCAGATATCCCTGGTCAATGGTAGTTTCCAGCTCAATGATTCTGGCCAGGGCGCCTTTGTTGATAACCAGATCATTGAGAACCGAATAGGTGGTTATGATTTCCTGCCGGCGATAGACCCGGGCAGCCAGCATCATGCGTTTACTGACCTTGAAGCGGTTTTTAAGGATATCAGCCATTACCGTATATAACTCATCCAGGCTGATAGCGGTCAAAAATCCCAGGTTGCCGAGATTAACCCCCAGTATGGGGACATCATGGCTGTTGACCAAGTTGGCAACACTCAGCAGGGTTCCATCCCCTCCCAACACGACAATTACATCAGCAAACCGGGGAATCTCCAGCTTTTCCATGGCCTGGCTACCGGGGATGGCATGGGCCAGTTCCTCACTGAAAACGGTCTTGAGTCCCCGCTTATGCAGCCAGGATACCAGCTTGATACCGACTTCTAATGCCTTTCTATTATTACGCTTAATGACAATCCCAATGGTCTGCATGGGAACTCATTATCATAGGGGAAAAAGGGTGTAAAGGGGAAAGTGACGGGTTTAACGGGTGGTAATCTTCTTGTCTACCGGATCAAGCCAGAAAGCTATCGGGCCGCTTAACGGCTTGTCAACCTGGTAGGTTTCATGCCCAATTCTGATCAGAACCCCCGGGTATACCTGCTGGTGGACTGTTATTCTGGCTTGGCGGGCGGCTAGTGATTTTTTTTCCAGCTCGGTTTTTTTGTTTTTCAATAAGGTAATCTGGGTATCAATTTTCTGATATTCTTTGATTAATTCCGCTGCTTTCCCCTGCTGTTCAGCCGGCAGCGGGGATGGATCTTTTTTCATAATGACCGGCAAACTGACAAAGTCAACAATTTCAATGGAACGTTCAATCATTGGTTCCATGACCCGGTCTATTTTCTGCAGACGTTCATGGACGAAAATATCATTTCCCACTTCGACAACCGTACGGCTGCCTCCTTCTGATCCCAGCTCCCCGGTTTCAATTCCCGAAAAAGCTGAGATGGAACATTCACCGGTAATCTTGCCGGCACAGCGGATGGCCCCTCCGGCTATGAGGGTGCTGTTTATGACATGCTTTTCGACCACGATGCTGCCTTTGGCTTGGCAACTTTCCAAGCCGGCAATATATTCCGATTTGATGTTTCCAAGCACAGTAATGGAAGATTTATCGCTGCCGATGATGCCGGTGCCCACTACCAGATCGCCCTTGGCTTTAACGGTGCCGCCATCTATCAATTTATCAATGAAAACATCACTGTTTGAAATGGCGGCAAAGCCGCTGAGTAGATTGCCGGTGACATGGATGGGACCTTGGTATTTAATATGGCCGGTATGGAGATCCACATTGCCATCAACCGTAAACATGTTTTCTATGACCAGTTCACTACCCTGTAAATCAGCCTTTCCGTCAGCCTGGGCCAGGTAGCGTAAATGGCCTTCATCCGTGGTTTCCAACTTGATATTTTTTCCGGCATTGATTTTTTTTAATGGTTTAAAAGCTTCGGCCTCAGTGATTGTTCCATCAACTTTGAGGCCGGAAATTCCCTCTTTCCCGGGGATGATTTCCAGCAGCATGGTGCCGGATGTAATAAAATTTACCATTCCCCGGTCCCGGTAATTAATTTTTCCTGATTCAAGCACCTGTCCGATGGATTTTCTGGTGGAAAACTTAAACAGGTAGTTGGACTGAATGGTTGGTGTGAATGGGGTTCCGTGGGCCACTATTCCTTTGATTGGCTGACCAGGATTAGCTTTTGCCTGCTGACAGAAAACTTCAATGGCCTGGTCGTCAATGCCGGTAGTGACTTGCTGCTCCAGAAGGGCAGAGCGGATATCCTCGGCGGTGGGAGGTATTTCGCCGGCAGATTCAAGAATAATTTCAATGGATACTTTTAACCCATCATCGCTTGTCCGGACGTGAATCATATGATAAAATCCTCAGCAAAAGAATTATATTTCCCTATCGGCAGAATATCCCAGTCTCTTTAAAGGTTTATTTAATGGCTTTTCCTGAAGATAAAAAATTGACATATTTGACTCGTTTTGCTATAAAATACTTCGTAAAATTAACGATGTGTTAACTAGTTTCCATCCAGAAACTGATGTATCTGAGTGGGCTTTTGGCTGTCAGCTTAACTACTTGTTTTTTTTAAATATTTTACTGAAAGCTGATTGCTGATCGCTGAAAGCGTTCATCAAGAAATGAACATTTCCGGATGAACACTAACTATAACCTGCTGGTTCCCATGAATAAAACCGAGAAATATACCTTGATCCTGTTGCGGGATGGCAATCATTATCCCCGGCGAGTAGCTATTTCCAGAAAATGGCTGCGGCGCCTCTTCCTGCTTTCTGTTCCACCTGTTCTGGCTTTGTTTGTCGGGGCGGTGGTGTCGATATTTCTCTATGCCAGCAATTTAGCCAGTATTAATGGCTATGAAAAATTGGTGCAGCAGGAAGCGGAAATGAAGGCGCAGGTTGGTTTTTTTGCCAGCCGGATTGATGATCTTACTGACCAATTGACAGAGATTAAAGAGAACAATGAAAAAATTAAGGTTCTGGCTAACTTGAACGTGCATTCGGGAAGCAATGTCCGGCAGGGTCTCGGGGGTTCTGATCCTGCGGTTGCCGTATTGACGACGGACAGCCTGGATGCAGCCAGAAGCCGGGTCATTGAAAATATGCACCGGGATCTTCAGGCGCTGGAATTGCGGTTGGTTGATGAACAGCAGCAAAGTAATCTGCTCCAGGATTATCTGGAAGAGCAGAAGGCGGTACTTAACTTCACTCCTTCGATCCGACCAGTTCGAGGTTGGATCAGTTCCGGGTTTGGTTATCGACGTTCACCTTTTACCGGCAAGCGGGAATTTCACCGTGGGCTTGATATCGTTAATCGTAAAGGGAGTCCAGTAGTGGTGACTGCCGATGGTCGGGTCAAGTTTGCCGGTCATAATGGCGGTTATGGTAATCTGGTTGTGGTTGATCATGGTATGGGGGTGGAAACTAAGTATGGTCACTTGTATCGCATAGAGGTCAAGGTTGGCGATAAAGTCATCAGGGGACAGGAAATAGGTGCCCTGGGGAATACCGGGCGCAGCACCGGTCCCCATCTTCATTATGAGATTGTGGTAAGTAAGCATGCTGTGGATCCACATCAGTATTTTATTGATTGAATAATCTAAAACTGCAATCTTTATCCTTTTGATATCCTTCCTGGTTATCCTCAACATTGTCTCCAGATCCAGTTTTTAGACTTTTGCCGGTATCATACCCTGATAAAAGTTCTGAATTTTCACGATAACCTGGCATGTAAACAAAAAATATTATTGATTGTATGTATCATTTTCCCTTGAAGAGGAATTTCATATGTTTGGAATCGTAAAAAAAGTTATTGGCAGCAAGAATGATCGGGAGTTGAAAAAGTTAAATCCCTTGATTCAACAGGTCAATCAGCTGGAATCGGAGATTCAAAAACTTACCGATGAGCAATTGCGTGCAAAAACCGACATTTTCCGTCAACAGTTGCATGAGGGTAAATCTCTGGATGATCTTTTGCCGGAGACTTTTGCCGTTGTCCGAGAGGCTTCTATTCGAATCTTAAAAATGCGCCATTTTGATGTTCAGCTACTTGGTGGCATTGTTTTGCACCAGGGGAAAATAGCTGAAATGAAAACTGGTGAGGGCAAAACCCTGATGGCAACCATGCCTATCTATCTCAATGCCCTTGAGGGCAAAGGTGCTCATGTAATAACAGTTAATGATTATCTTGCCCGCCGCGATGCTGATTGGATGGGGACTATTTACCGGTTTTTAGGACTTTCTGTGGGGGTTATTCTGCATGGAATGGATGATCAGGAGCGTCAGCAAGCCTATGGCTGTGATGTGACCTATGGGACCAATAATGAGTTTGGTTTTGATTACCTCCGTGACAACATGAAATTTCAGTTGGAAGATTATGCCCAGCGGGAACTGAATTATGCCATTGTCGATGAGGTGGACAGCATTTTGGTTGATGAGGCTAGGACTCCTTTAATTATCTCCGGACCGACGGAAGATCGTACGGACAAATATTATCTGATTGATAAAATTATACCACGGCTGGACAAGAAAACAGATTATGAGGTTGAGGAGAAAACCAAAACAGTTGTACTTAGCGACCAGGGGGTTGCCAGAATTGAGGAACTGCTGAAGATTACTAATCTTTTTGAACCATCCCAGATGGAAACCCTGCATCATGTTAATCAGGCCCTCAAGGCACATGTTTTGTTTAAGCGGGATGTGGATTATGTGGTGAAAGACAATCAGGTGATGATTGTCGATGAATTTACTGGGCGTCTTATGCCTGGAAGGCGTTACAGCGAAGGTCTTCATCAGGCTTTAGAAGCTAAAGAAGGAGTGAAGATAGAAAGTGAAAACCAAACCCTGGCTTCAGTAACTTTCCAGAACTTTTTCCGGATGTACAATAAACTTGCTGGGATGACCGGAACCGCAGATACGGAAGCAGTGGAGTTCAAACAGATTTACAATCTTGATGTCATGGTGATTCCTACTAATATGCCGATGATCAGGATTGATAATCCGGATGTGATTTATAAAACCAAAACGGAGAAATATCGGGCGGTGGTTAGGGAGATCATCGAGCGTCACCAAAATGGCCAGCCGATGTTGGTGGGAACCATTTCCATTGACGATTCCGAGAAACTGAGCCAGATGCTGACGAAGAAAGGTGTTCGCCATGAAGTCCTCAACGCCAAGTTCCATGAGAAGGAAGCAGAAATTGTTGCCCAGGCAGGTCGAAAAGGTGCTTTGACTATCGCGACTAATATGGCCGGGCGGGGGACTGATATCGTTCTGGGTGGTAATGCTGAGATGCTGGCAAAGAAAAAAATAAAGGAGGATATGCCAGAAGTGGAGCGGGAACAGCTACTCAGCGAATTCCGGATCCAGTGTGAGCGTGAACGGGAAGAAGTTCTGGCTGCGGGTGGACTGCATATCCTGGGAACGGAACGTCATGAAAGTCGGCGGATTGATAATCAGCTTCGTGGTCGTTCTGGTCGCCAGGGGGACCCTGGTTCTACCCGTTTCTACCTGGCTTTAGATGATGATCTGATGCGTATTTTTGGTTCCGAGCGAATTTCAAAGGTCATGGATACCCTGGGTATTGAGGAAGATGAGCCGATCGAACATGGGATGATTTCCAAGGCCATTGAAAATGCCCAGCGTCGGGTTGAGGGCCACAACTTTGATATTCGGAAACAGCTGCTGGAATACGATGATGTCATGAATAAGCAGCGGGAAACCATTTATGCTTTGCGACGGGATATTCTCGGCCAGGATAATCTTCATGAACTGGTGCTGGAATATATGGATGAAGTGGCAACCAATTTTATCGAGACATTGGTAGCTGAAAAAGATCCTTTGTCAGGATGGGACCATGAAGCGCTGAACGCCGGATTCAGCCAGTATTTTGGTCTTACGATTGATTTTGCTGCTGATCCAATGATCAAGGAGCTTGCGAATAAAGATTCTTTTATTGAACTTTTTTCCCAGCGCTTGCATCGCTATTATGAACAGCGAGAACAGGAAATTGGCGTTGAGACCATGCGCCAGCTGGAAAAGATCGTTTTGCTGCATACTTTGGATACATTGTGGAAGGAGCACCTCTATAGCATTGATCAGTTGAAGGAAGGTATTGGCCTGCGAGGTTATGGTCAGAAGGACCCGTTGCGGGAATACCAGCGTGAAGGTTTTGACATGTTTGTTGATATGCTGGTTCGGGTGAAAGAGGATGCGGTTACCCAGCTTTGTCATATCCGGGTGACCCGGGATGAAGAGGTGGCAGAGCTTGATCGCCAGACAAGGAAAAACACGGATATGGTATTGAGCCGTGGTAAAGGAGTTGGTGAGTCGGGCAAAAAACAGCCGGTAAAAAATAAGGAGAAGAAAGTCGGTCGCAACGATCCCTGTCCCTGTGGCAGTGGAAAAAAATATAAGCGCTGCTGTGGCCGCTGATAAAGATATCTGGTATAAGGTGTACGGTTTAAGGTGTACGGTTTAAGGTGTACGGTTTAAGGTATGAGCTAAGGTCTTTGCATATAGACATTTCTGAGGAGAAAAGGGAAAAAACGGTTATGGGCTGTCCTGGTTATCGTTTCGCCGTCCTTCACTGCGGCCTGAAAAAAGGAGATCAACTCGATCTGGCCCTCATTGTTTCTGAAAAGCCGGCGGTTGCGGCGGCGGTTTTTACCACCAATAAATTTCCGGCGGCCCCGGTCATCTATGGCCGACGGCAGCTTGCTGTTGCGATGCCAATCAGTGCGGTGCTGGTGAACAGTGGTAATGCCAATGCCTGTACCGGTGATCAGGGGGTGGCTGATGTCAAACAGTTGGCCAAAGAACTTTCGTCTGTCCTCTCTGTTCCTGAAGAACAGATTTTTATCTCTTCCACCGGCGTGATCGGTGAACCCCTGCCGGTGGATATGATTGCTGCCTCTCTTCCGCGTTTCCCCGACCTTCTTTCAGCTTCCGGGCTGCCGGCTGCAGCTACGGCCATCATGACCACAGATTCACAATCTAAAACCTGCTCGGTTTCGCTGCAACTTTCAACCGGCGTTGTGCATCTTTGCGGATTTGCCAAAGGTGCCGGGATGATAGAACCCAATATGGCAACCATGCTGGCCTATCTGCTGACAGATGCTGCCATTGACTGCAGCAGGCTGCAGGAAATTTTGAAGAGAGTGGTGGATAAAACCTTTAATCGGATCAGTGTGGATGGGGATACCAGTACGAACGATACGGTTCTGCTCCTTGCTAACGGCGTCTCTGGTTGTTCCCTGGCATGCGATGCGGATGCAAAGGTTTTTGAAGCCGGTTTGTACCAGGTTGCCGATGAGCTTTCCCGGATGATCGTTAAAGATGGTGAAGGGGCGACCAAAATGGTGGAAATCCTGGTCAAGAATGCTCCTGATCGCCAGGCTGCGGAAAAGATCAGTCGAACCATTGCCCATTCCCTGCTGGTGAAAACCGCTTTTTATGGAGAGGATGCCAACTGGGGGAGGATTATCGCGGCTTTAGGGTATGCCGGTGTGGATCTGGATCCTGGGCGGGTGGATATCTGGCTTGACCGGATTCAAGTGGTAGCCGATGGCCAAAGGTGTCCTGACTACAGGGAAGCTGATGGTGCCAGGGTATTCCGGCAGGATAGCTTTACCATTACCATTGATCTGCATGCCGGAGATGGTAGTTTTTCCCTGCTGACGACCGACCTTTCCCATGAGTATGTTTCCATCAATGCCGATTACCGGACTTGAAGTTACTTTGAAAATGGCCTTTTTGCCCGATTATGGTGTTGGTCTTACATTTTAATCCTCCCGTACCTGTCACCCCGGCCATTCTGTCTGCCAAGCTCACGGCGGCGAACAAAGATTTTTTATGCTTGCCAGGGGGGAATATGAAAATATTCGTCAAAAAGGGTAGAAAAGTATCCGATTTGGGCATATTTTTACCACTTTTTAACGTTTTCTGAAGTTGTATACAATTTTTTTAAAAAAGGGGATATCTTAGAATTCAGAAGTTGCTGTTTTTGCTGTCTATTTTAATAACCGTATATTTTATAGTTGTATGGTGTGAATATTGCTAGTGTAGTCATACATAGTGTTATTCAGGAAAAAATAGTGGAAGTAATTTACCTAATTCAACGAAAAAGGAGGGAAAGTAAATGAAGAAAGTATTAACAGCGATAGTAGTAGGCCTGACCCTGTTATGCGTGACGGGCCTGGCCCAGGCGAGCTTGACCACCATCGGCACAGCCACCTATGGCGGCTTGGATTACAACCTGATCTGGGACAAGGACAACAACGGCAACTCCATAGTCTGGCTGGATTATACTAATGACGCAATTAACTGGTACAGTCAGAAAGCCTGGGCCGCCGGGCTTGACTCGTCTATAACCTACAATATCGATCCGGGCTGCTTTACCGTTGCCTGGGATGATGCTGCCTGGCGGCTGCCAAGCACCGGATCGTCTAATGCGGGCTACGACCAAACCACCTCTGAGATGGGTGATCTGTTTTACAATGATCTGGGATTAAGTGGGAGTTCTACTACTACTACTACTGCCGAACAATTAAACGCCACCAATTTTGACAATTTAATTGCGGGCCAGTACTGGTCCGGCACGGAGTATAGTTCGAACTCCGGCTGGGTCTTCATCATGAAAAACGGCTACCAGGGCGGTGACCCCAAGGACAACAGCCACTGCGGGTTGGCTGTTCGCGGCGGACAAGTTTCAGCGGTTCCCGTTCCCGGGGCCATCTGGTTGCTTGGCTCAGGGCTTCTTGGTCTGTTGGGCATTCGCAGGCGGAGAAAAGGGATGCGTGTATGATTATTTGGTTATTGGGGGGTGCGGGGGGCTTTTGCCCCTTGTCCGCCGCAAATTTTTTGTAACTATTAGGTTAACAACGAAAATAAAATAACGCTCACAGAGGCTCAGAGACACAGAGAAAAGCAAACTTCTTTTCCGCGTCTCTGAGTCTCTGGTGCCTCCGTGAGAAAATGCTTCGCCAGGGGTCACATCGTGACAAAGGCTATTGAAAATCACCAATAAAAGAAAATATCACGATACGCCTTTTCGCAACTCATGAAATAGATCGGTGGCTGTTCCTGAATTTCACCGAATTTCCTACTCAATTTCCCCTATTTTTTTTGATACCTGATTACCTTTTGTTTGCCTTTGATAATTTTAATCGGTAAATATTCGGCTACGTAAAAAAACACTATCTTACAGCGGGTAATTAAGTTGGTTCGCTTCGCCCTGCTTCGCCAGGGGTCACATCGTGACAAAGGCTATTGAAAATCACCAATAAAAGAAAATATCACGATACGCCTTCGTCAAGAAATGACCCCAATCCCGGTAGTTTGAAAACAATACCGAATATTTACTTCAATCGAGTTTGACCCTATTGGTTTCTATTGGTTTCTATTGGTTTGTGTTTTCCCCCAGGAAAGATGCTGGGTAGCATGAAAAGCATTGATTCCGAAACGGATGGATTTTACTTCTTGTTTTTTTCCGTAATATGATCTAGATATTCAATGTAAATACAAATGAATATTGTAGAAAAGGAGGGGTATATGAAGGCAACAACAATCCGCATGGAAGAAATGATGCTTGCACGAGTCGATTCCATGGCGAAAAATATTAACCGGTCACGAACTTGGCTTATCAATCAAGCTGTCGAGCGTTTTTTAAACTATGAGGAGTGGTTTATACAGGAAGTGAGAGCTGGGCTCGATGAAGTAGCAAATGGTGAAACTGCTACCCCTGAAGAGGTAGTAAAAGGTTTTGCCAAATGGGGTGTGCATGCAGATTAGGTGGACAAAGAAAGCCCTTAACAATCTGGATGCTGCCGTTAAGTATATCGCTAAAGAGAGTCCGACGAATGCTCAAATGGTTGCTCAAAAAATTTGGAACTCAATGCAACTTTTAACAACTCAGCCAGGTCTCGGTCGGCCCGGTCGAATTGATGGAACCAGGGAGTTAATTATCGGTGGGTTACCATACATTGTTCCCTACCTTGAACAAGAAGGTGTAATTGTTATTTTGCGAATCATGCACACTTCAATGAAATGGCCGGAGAGTTAGTCAATAAAAAGATATTATCTTCCCGTGAGCAGGCTGAAGGCGCTTTTTACGAGAACATCATCTCTCACTTCCCTGCTTTTCCCCTCCTCTTTTGAAAGCGGTTAACTGCTTGATTGTGTTCCCTCAGGGTAGATGAGAAGTGATGGCTGCCGTCGTTGCGGGAGACAAAGTAGAGATAATTAACCTTAGCCGGGAAATTAACCGCCCGCAGAGCACTGGCCCCCGGATTGCAGATGGGTCCTGGTGGCAGTCCCCGGTGTCGATAGGTGTTGTAAGGTGAGGAATCCCTCAAATCTTTTCTCCGTAGATTGCCGTCAAATTTCTCCCCCAGTCCGTAGATAACCGTAGGATCACACTCCAGTCGCATACCTTTGCGTAGCCGGTTGAAGATCACTGCGGCGATGAGCGGCATTTCCTCCTCATTGCCAGTCTCTTTCTGGACGATTGAAGCCAGGGTAACCAATTCATGACGGCTGTAGGATGATGGCTTAATGACCCCATCCGAGATCATTTGATACTGGTCAGTAAAAGTTTTGAGCATGAGAGACAGCAACTGCCAGCAGCGGGTGTTTCTGGTGTAATGGTAGGTGCTGGGGAACAGGTAGCCTTCGCAATTGGATGCCTTGATTCCCCATTTCTGGATGAATTTCAAGTCGATAATCAGTTGATTGAATTCATTTTTTTCACAGGTATCAGCCAGCAGATCGCCAATTTCCCTCATCGTAAAGCCTTCCGGAATGGTGATCTGGTAGGTTTTTACCCGGCCGGCAGTCAGTTGTTCGATGATGTTAGATGGAGTTTCCCCGGGTTGAAATTCATATTCTCCGGCTTGAATCCGGTTGCTCAGACCACGAATCCGGGCAGTAAGGGAAAATTTCCTGGAGGAAGAAACAAGACCTCTTTTCTCAAGATCTCGGCTGACTTTTTGTAGTGAATCTCCAGGCTTAACCTGAAAAACCGTGGTTTCCCGGACACATGGTCGCTGAGCGAATCGATAAAGTTCGATGCTTGCGACTGCCATGGCCAGGATAATGGCCATGATAGCGAGAAGAATAAATTTCCTGGCTGTAGAGTTTTTCATGGTATCTTTTTTCGAACCAGAGCGGCCACGGCAGCCATTTCCCGGCTTCCCAGGGCCAGGGAACTGACGGCATATATCAATCCACCGGCAATAACCAGGGCTATTAATTTCCCGGCATCTAGCAACTGGTGGCTATAGCTGATGGCAAACCAGGGAAATTTAGTCAGCAATAATAATGATGCAGTCATAATGCCTGATGCCGCCAGTGCCTGTATCAGGGGTTTCAGGATCCCCCTGATTTTCAGTTGTTGCTGTTTTTTCCTGAGCAGGAGAAAAAGTAGAATAAGAAAATTGGCAGCGCTTGATATGGCAGTCGCCAGGGCCAGGCCGATATGTTTGAGCGGGAACATTAATGCCAGGGCAACAATAATATTTATTACTAAGGCGATTCCCCCGACCTTCACCGGGGTAGCGGCATCCTGAAGCGAATAAAATGTTGGCACAATGATACGCAGGGCGGCGTAGGCCCATAACCCGCAGGTGTAGGCAATCAGTGTCTGGGAGACCATGATGGTTGAATTGGCATCGAAATGGCCCCGTTGAAAAAGGACGTAGATGATAGGTTTGCTCAAGACAATCAGCCCGGCCATGGCCGGCAGGGTGATGAACAACAATCCTCGGATGGCCAGGGAGAAGGTTTGGGAAAAGTCAGCCCATTGCTCGCCATGAGCCTGTTTGCTTAACGTTGGCAGAATTGCTGTTCCTAAAGCGACGGCAAAAATACCTAAGGGAAACTGGACCAGTCGGTCGGAATAGTAAAGATATGAAATACTGCCATCAACCAGAAATGAAGCCAGCAGCGTATTGACAAAAATGGTGATCTGGGTGATGGCCAGGCCCACGAGCGATGGTCCCATGAGTTTCATGATATTTTTGATTGCCGGATGACGGAAATGATATTTAGGGACCAGTGAAAATCCTGCCCGGTGTAGAAAAGGAACTTGGAAAGCCAGTTGGGTAATACCCCCCAGGATGACACCTATGCTAAGGGCCAGGGCCGGATTTCCCAGGGGTCGGCTGAACAGGCAGATGGCAGTGATCATGCAGATATTCAGTAATACCGGCGCCAGGGCCGGGGCAAAGAAATGTTCGACGGAATTTAAGATTCCCATGGACAGCGCCACCAGACTGATGAGCAGGATGTAAGGAAACATGATGCGACTGAGAAAAACAGTGAGCTGAAATTTATCGGGATTGTGCTGGAATCCGGGGGCGATCAATTTAACAATCAGTGGTGAAAAAATGATTCCGGCAATGGTTACCAGGACGAGGATGATAGAAACCAAGGTGAGTGCCGTCTGGGCAATGTCACGGGCTTCCTGTCGTTTATCTTCTGCCAGATAACGGCTGAAAACCGGGATGAAAGAAGCGGTCAGTGAGCCCTCGCCAAAAAGCCGGCGGAGCAAGTTGGGAATTCTGAAGGCGACAAAAAAGGCATCGGCGGTAAAACTGGTGCCCAGAAAACGAGCAATAACCATGTCTCGGACGAAACCAAGAATCCGACTGGCAAAAGTGGCGCTGCTGACGATTCCAGCGGCCCGGATAATTCGCTGTTTGCTATCACTCATGGTTTGATGGCAGCAGAAAATTGGTTAATTATCTTCAATGCCTGGGGACTCAAGGGAGCTAATCGACTATCTTCCTGTTTCCAGGAAAAAGGGGTAGTACTGGCAAAGATTTTTTGTTCTTGACGGTTGAAACTGAAAAGTGTGGTCTGACTGATGGCCTCCGGCGGCCGGGAAAAAGTTGCAAACTCTATCTGGCTTTCACCGTTACCATGATTGTTTACCACAACGAGCCCGTGGTTGTAGGACAGCTTGAGTTCGATGAGCTTCTGCTTAATAGCGGAAAACTCCTTGATAATGGCATCTTCGCTGATCTTTAGTTCGGCAATTTCCTGGGAGATCAAATGGTAGGTTTTAAGACGTTTTACCATGATTGCAGTTATGGAGATCTGCAGTCGTTCGCGGAGTTCATCGATTTGCCCATGGGAAATCAACTGCATAATTGCGGCTCTCTGCTGGTCGGTCAGACTCATGTTTTTCTGTTGTTCGATAGTTTGAAAAAGATGGGTGATTTCTTTTTCAAGTTGAGATTGGAGATGAACTTTTTTGGTCACTTGAGGGATGAAATGATCGAGTTTGGCTGACAACTTTTTCATTTCCAGGTTTATTTCTTCTTCCTGCTGCTGGTAAGCTGGTAAAGCCATAGGATCAATACCCAGGACTGATTTTCCACTGCCGAAAATACCATGGCAGTAAATAAAAGTGCCGGCGGTTACTGTTCCGGCATGCATGGCATCACTAATGATAACCTCAGAACCCTTCATGATTGAGGTTATGCAGGTTTCAACTATTATCTGCCGGCCGATGACGGTGCTATTTTCAACCACGGCGTTGATCTGGATATCATCTCCTTCAATGAAGGCCCCCACCACCTTGTTAATGGAGATATGCTTGCCGATGATCCTGGCACCCGGATCGACAATCCCCGAAATTTTGATATTTTCCCCTTTCAACACGGCGCCCCGGCCAACGTTGCCGTTGACCGTGATCTTCTTAGCCATCAGGGTGAATCCCGGTTTTACCGTATCCTGGAGAATATTATTGGACCCCTCAACCTTAATGGCGGTTGATACCTGGCTGAATTCTTTTATGGCAATGTTGCCGGTGGAAAAATCCACCTGGCTAACCAGAACATCAGGGTCAATGAAAAAACCTTTGGCGGGATCACGGTAGAGAAAACCGGTAATTAGTGCTTTGAGAATTGTCCGGTTTTTTTCCGGCTGTTCCTCGGCGGTGATTGATTTGTGGTCATAGGCAAGTTTAATTACTTCTTTACCCGGTTCAGCCGGAATGGGATCGCCATAAATGGTTGATCCATCAATGCCGGCAGTCGCATGGGTCAAAATAGCGATATCACTGTTCTTTTTAACCAATTTGTCACTGAATCCCAAATCATGATAATCTATTTTCCCCGTTTTTTCATCGCTGATTTTCCCCGGTTTTAGTTCCAGATCAATAAGTTCCTCCAGGAAACTGTTCTTTCCTGGTTGGGGTAGAGTTGGGGATGCCAGCTGGATGGTAAAATAATTCCGGTACCTTCCCTGCTTCTGGTATCCTTCCAGGTAGGTGGCGATATGATTTTTCAGCTTTTGTGTGTTTGGCAGGCCGTGGATAATTCTACTGCCAGCAATTACCTCTTGCATTTTGACCAGGATTTCACTCTTTACCGCCGCTGCGGACGGGTTCAGGATGCGTGAGTTGGGCCGGATAGAAAGGTAGGCATATTGTTCCCCATCCACTTCATCAAGGTGAATGAAAATATCCAGTTTTTCAATATGTTGTTCTGAATTATTCATAAAAATGGCTAATTCCTGCTCTTTCTGGCTATAACCTAGATTTTTCCCGTATGCTATTTCATATCTTGTGGTGATAAACAAGAGATTTTTTGTTCCAATAACGAATTCGCGGATGAGTTCTCTAATCAATGCTTGTTATCCACCGTCATCATTAAAATGATTTTTCCGCTTTACATAATTTATATATATTGATAATGATTAGGCAGACAGGGAAGTAAGGGTACTATTTTGTTCGTTATGTTGTTGATACTGGCAGGAGGTCGACCGTGAGTGATCAGGTATGTGTCCGGATAGCTGAGATTTTGAAGGTTTTGGGACATCCTATCCGCCTTCGCATTGTTCAGACTCTTTTAACCGAGGAGTCTTGTGTTAAAAATATATGGAGTTGTCTTAACTTGCCCCAAGCCACTGTTTCCCAGCACCTTTCCGTATTAAAAGGCAAAGGTATAGTTGCTTCCGCCAGAGAGGGGGTGTCCATGCGCTACTGGGTCAGCGATGAGATCAGTAAAATGATTGTCCATGCGCTTATGGATCATATGGGGATGGATTGCCGTACGGATTGCCAGGATAAATAAAATCATAAAGAAAGAGAAGAACTTATGCCTATTTATGAATATTGTTGCCAAAAATGTGGTCATTGCTTTGAAGTGCTTCAAAAAATGGGAGAGGGAAGTGACTTTTTGACCTGTCCTCAGTGTGGGGCTCCAAAACCGGTTAAGAAGGTGGCCGCCTGCGCCATTTCCCGCAGTTCATCTTCGACGGGCTCTTGTGCGGCTAAAAGTGGTTTCTCATGAGCATCCTAATTCCGGGACGGGTTCCCGCCACATGTTTTGCTTGTTATTGAAAGGACTGGGATTGCTGCCAATTCGGTCTTTTTCTATTTCTGCCTGCTGGACTCATTGATATCCAGTATTTTTGTTCCGGTGATATAGTCTTTGGTTTGATATGATATCAGTTCTTCCATCTTTTTAATAATGTCTGCCATCCGCAAAGATTGCTGGTAAATTATGTTGAGCTTTCGCTCCTGCCTGTCATCCAGGGTTTTGGTGGGATTATCAGCTAGCAGCTCTGAGGCACCGATAATGGCCGTTAATGGTTGCCTCAATTCATGGGCGATGCCTCCCGCCGTGCCGATCATTGCGGCGGCCCGTTCAGCTTCAATAATTTTAACCTGCATGGCTTGAATTTCTTTGGTTTTGCTCTTGACCATGGATTCCAGGTTCTCGGTGTAGCATTCTATTGCATCTGACAGGGTGGTTTTTCCGGTTAAATCCTCAATGAAAATGGAAAACTGCTGTTGACTGTTATCAGCATCCAGGTACGGTATCATGGTAAAAGAAAGGGTGATGGAGCCATCTTTGTCAGGTAAGGAAACAGTTATCCGTTGTGGTTGTAATCCGGGGTTTCCATCAATGATCAGGTGAAGATTTTTGGTGTCAGCTTTTCTTTCTGCCAGGACTTCAATGAGATTTAAGCCGTTCAGTGATTTGTTTGACTCAACGAGCAGAAAATCAGCCAGCCGATTGCTGAAATGTACGTCCCCTTGGGCATCGATATTGACGATTCCATAGGGGGCATTCTCCAGGATTACCGCTAATAACGGGTTTTCAAGGTTTTTTGTAACGGCCGGGGCTGAAAGTCGTTCAAGGAATTGATTAATTCGGGTGCACAAAAGGTAGAGTGGGTCATCTGGAGGTGGAATTTCCAGTGGTTGAAAAAGATTTCCTGAATCTTTCTGTTGGAAAAATTCTTCCAGTTTGTTCAATGTGGTTTTGAGCGTATTCATAATTTTAATTGTTGATATCCGGTGAGTTTATGTTTCAGATTACACTTACTTTCGGCAGGTCCAGCGGATTATTTAACGGTTTTTAGTAAGCCAAGGTGACCATTGAGAATTTTTTTTGGTTACCAGGGCTTAAAAAAATATTATTATTGCCGAAATAGGGAAAATAGCTGGATATATTTGGTGTTGAGTTGAAATGGTGATTATGTTTATTGTTCCGGCGGGATGGATTTTCAATCGTTGTTTATAAGGAGCTTAATTTGATGGCTGAAGCCGACAAAATTGATGGATATTACAGTGAACAGGTAAAAATATCTTTGGGAACCGGGGCGACTAAACGTCAGACCACCGGGGAAAATATTTTTCTGGCGAAAGAACGTCCGGACGGGACCGTGGAAATGTGCTTATTAAATATGAAGGGGGAGCCGACCAACATTAGGGAAGTGGTGGAAAGGGAGGAGTTCCTTCGTCGCTGCAAACCCAAAAAAGATTATCTGCTGCCGTCAAAAAAGCTTGATGATGGTCACTTGCAGAAAAAAGCGGAAGCGGACAAACGTGCATCCCGAGGCAATCTGCATCTTAAACGCAAGGAATATAACAGTGCTGAGTTTGAGTATGATTCAGCCTTGAAAATTGATGAGGAAAACGTCAGAGCCCATTATGGCTTGGGAAAGATGCATCTGGAAAAAGGTGAGAAGGAAAAGGCCCAGGAGATATTTCGCCAGCTGTCACAGATAGATGCCCTTTTTGAAGAGGACAATAGCCATATTTTTAACGATTTTGGGATAGATTTGCGCCAGAATAAAATGTATGATGAAGCCATTGCCAATTATAGCAAGGCTCTGAAAATAAGTACCCATGATCCCATCCTTCATTTTAATCTCGCCAGAGCATATATTGGCAAGGAAATGTGGTCGGAAGCGTTGACGTATTTGGAAAAAGCCCTGGTCTTGAAAAATGATTTTCCGGAGGCGGAAAAACTGATAAAAATGGTTTCTGTAAAAACTTCTGCGAAATAATTCATCCCCTGAATTTCCTTGAAAAATGAAGCGATTCTATGAGTGAACCGGTTGTATCCCAGAATGTGCTTACCTACACGTATGCCGGTGACGGCAAAAAAAGGTTGGATATCTTTCTCCATGAGGCAGCAGCTGAATTTTCCCGGAGTCGACTGCAGACGCTGATCAGGGACGGACTTGTGCTGGTGGATGGCCAAGCCAGAAAAACCTCGTTCATGTTGATGGGAGGTGAGGAGATCAGGCTTAATAATCCTGTCCCGACAAAACCCATACGGGTACTTCCCGAAGCCATCCCCCTGGATATTATTTATGAAGATCAAAGTTTGCTGGTGCTTGATAAACCGGCGGGATTGGTGGTTCATCCTGCAGCCGGCAACTGGGATGGTACCTTGGTTAATGCGCTTTTGCATCATTGCCATGATCTGGCTGGAATCGGAGGAGAGTTGCGCCCGGGCATTGTTCATCGACTTGATCGGGATACCTCCGGCGTGCTGGTGGTGGCCAAGGATGATTTTTCGCATCGGCATTTATCCCTGCAGTTTAAACAGCATACCATCGCCAGGGAATATGTGGCCCTGGTTTACGGTCGGATAAAACAGACAAAAGGAAGTTTTGCCTCCAATTTGGGACGTAATCCTCGGGATCGTAAAAAAATGGCTTCAGTTATGCGAGGCGGGCGGCGGGCAGTCACTCACTATGAAGTGCTTGAACGGTTGCCAGCGACAACCTTTTTACGTCTCAAGCTGGAAACAGGCCGTACCCATCAAATTCGTGTTCACCTGAGCGAAGCATCTTATCCTCTGGTGGGAGACCAGATTTATGGGAAAAAAGGTATTGAACGCCAGTATGCCGGCGATGGCCAGCTGGCTTTTTTAAGGAATTTCCCCCGACAAGTTTTGCATGCCAGACTCTTAGGGTTTGTCCATCCACGATCCGGGGAATACCTGGAATTCACTGCTCCGGCTCCTGATGATATGGAAGATTTACTGCACCGCCTCCGGCAGCTTGACCAGAACGGGAATTAAATGAAGCACAATTCGCCTTTTGACCTTGACGAATCAGGCCCCATTTCCTATCTTAGCATCGATACCGGACTGCCGGTTTGGGCTGCGTTTTCTACCCGGAAGGGTGGGATAAGTGATCCGCCCTATGCGACTGCCAATATGGCTTATCATGTGGGTGATGATCCCCGGATGGTGGAGGAGAATCGTCTTTTGCTGTCTGCCGCGGTGACCGGGCGTGAAGGGGTGCCGGTTTGTACTGCTTCCCAGGTTCATGGCAACCGCTTTTTGCTTTTGGACAGTAGTACTCCGATGGCGATCAATGAATTGGAAAATCAGCCGGCAGATTCACTGATAACCGCTGCCCGGGGAATCCTGCTTGGCATTATGACTGCTGACTGCCTGCCAGTTTTACTCATTGACCGGCAGGCTCGGGCAGTGGCGGCTGTCCACGCCGGCTGGCGGGGACTTTTGGCCCGGGTTGTTCCCCGGACAATGAAAGCCATGGAAATAAATTATGGGGTTGCCCCAGCTGATTTGCTGGTTTTACTGGGTCCCTGTATCGGCCGTTGCTGTTATCAGGTAGGAGAAGAACTTATAAGGAAATTTGCGGCAGAGCTTCCTTTTGCTGTTGACCATACGTGGTATGATGAGTTGTCCGGCGATTATTATCTGGATCTGGTGCGGCTACAGGTTTTGCAACTCCAGGAAATGGGGGTTCTGCCAACCGCAGTGAAGGTGGCAGACCTGTGTACGGCTTGCAAAAATTTTTTCTTTTCCTATCGCCGAGAGCATGGTATAATGGGCCGGCAAATTGCCGTTGTTGGTTTGGTGGATTGATGCAGAATATGCGATTTAAACCGTTTTGGGGAAGGATATATGTTTGTTTTGAGTAATTTACTGATAGGTTTTGCCAAGATTCTGGATGTTGTCCTTTCCATCTATATGTGGCTTATTATTGCCCGGGCAATACTGTCCTGGGTGAATCCTGATCCCTACAATGCGATTGTCAGGTTCCTCTACCGGGTGACGGAGCCGGTATTATATAAAATCAGGAGCATGATTCCCAGTTATGGTATGGGAATTGATTTTTCTCCCATGGTTGTTTTTCTGATTATTATTTTTCTCCGATCTTTTCTCGTTCAGTCATTAATTGATCTTGCTTACCGTCTTTCCGGCTGATTGCTGGATTATGTCGGCGGGCAGTTGGTATTCTGCTGATGAGCTTGTGGTATCGCGAAAGCAAGGGTCGGCTGTTGTTTCGGGTACAGCTCCAACCGCGGGCGTCCGCGAATCGTGTTCTCGGCATCCATGGGGAGGCGGTAAAGATCAGTCTGACAGCCCCGCCGGTAGAAGGTGCAGCCAACAAAATGTGCCGCGAATTTCTGGCTCGGTTGCTTGGCTTGCCAAAATCCCAGGTGGAGCAGGTCGGTGGGCTCAAGTCGAGGTTGAAAACCTTTGCAATTCCGGAGATGGACCCGGCGCTTTTGCGGCAGAAACTGGGGGTATAAGGAATTATATAGCCTGTTTTTCCCGGGTGAAAGTACAACTTAGACGAATGGAAAAGTAATTAATTCCATGTGGTTACATGATACTATTTAGTTATTGTAGGGAGTTTGTCAAATGCCGATATATGAATACCGCTGTGAAAAATGCCAGCACCAGTTTGATCTCTTGCAGAAAATAACCGATGAGCCGGTAAAGGAATGTCCTGAATGTGGCGGGCCGGTGAGTAAATTAATTTCATCGACCAGTTTTATTTTGAAAGGATCAGGCTGGTATGTGACCGATTATGGCAAGGGCAAAGGGAAGGGGCATACCGGGGAAGCAGGAATCAAAAACGAAGCTAAAAACGAAAAGAAAAAAGAGAGCAAACCAGCCGCCAAAGATAAAGCTGCAGCGGCATAGTTCTGAATTAAGATTTTAGCTACGAGTTTAATGGTTACAGGATGTTTACTATTGTAAACTGTCACTTGTTGGGTGTTATTAATATAATGTCTTGGTTTTGAAAAGCTAAACGCTGATGGCTAACTGCTCATCGCTTAACGTAGGTTAGTGAATAGTTTTGTAACCCAGTATATATTCAAAGGTAGCATTGATAACCAGACGTTCCGTCTCCATTCGTGCCGGTAATGGCGGGAATGGGGAGGCATCATGCACCGCCCTGATAGCTTCCTGATCCAGTAGTGCAAATCCCGATGATCGTAGGACCTTAGCTTCCGCCAGGCTTCCATCCCGGTTGATCACAAATCTCATCAGTAGTCTGCCCTGCAGGCCGGATGCCCTGGCCAGATACGGGTACTCCCAGACCAGCTCAATTTTCCGCTTTAGATTGATGTAATAGGAATGGAACTTGAACTGTTCCGTATTCAGCTGAATATTTTTGCCACTGTCAATATCTTCCGGTAGTTTGCTTGCCCGTTGTTTTTTGGCACTCTCCCGGGATATTTGGGTCAATTCATCATAGCTGGGGAACAGTTTTTTTGCTGCCTTTGATTGTGACTTGACTTCTGCTGTTTCTTTTTTGCTGACCGAACGCCTGGCTTTTTGTAAGGCTTTTGATTGCCTGTTTATGGGGATTTTACCCATTGGCTGCCGTTGTTTGCTTTCTGCGGTTTTTTGCGGCTTTTTTGGCACTTGTTTTTGCGCCTTTGGTACTGGTTTTACTGCTGGTTTCGGGCGCGAAATCACCGATTTTTTCGGGGCCGGAGGTGGTGTTGCCGGACGGCTTATTTGGTCAGGACCGGAATCAGGAATTTGTTTTTTAAGTCTTGTTTCATGCTCTGCCCGGCGGTTTTTTTCGGTCAGGAAGCGGGGATTGATTGGTTTTTTTTTAAGTTTTTTTGGAGATTCTTTCTCCGGTGGCAGTTCTATGATGCTTATGGGAGTTGGTTCTTTATTAGTTGAAGCAAAAAGTTTTTGCAGGTCTGCCTCAGGTGACCAGCTGCGGTAATGGTAGAAAAGCCATAGATGTGCCAGCAGGGAGAGCAGCAGGAAAAAATAAATGGCGTGTTTTTTTTCAATCAAAATTTTTCACTTATTCAGCTGGTTGATCCATTGAAATTATAAATTTTACGGCCCTATTTTTAGCCCATTGCCCGGCCATAGTCAAGAAAGCATCCCAATACTTATAAGACTTTAATAGTTGATAAATTGGCCATTATGGTCTAATAAATGTCTTTAGGAGGTTCTGTTTTTATGCTTGGGGAAAGAATTTGTCCGCGGGCGGATTTTATCCGCTATCTGTCCGTGGAAAGGCGTTATTCTGAGCATACCGTCAGAGCTTATCGTTCCGATCTTGATAGCCTTTACCGATTTCTTATGAATCGTTTTCAGCTGAGTAAAAAATCGGACCAGTGCTGGCGTGAAGTAGAGGAACAGCATTTAAGGACTTTTTTGCGGGAGCAGCTGCAAAAAACAAGCCGGGCGACGGTCAGCCGGCGCTTGGCAACCATCAGATCATTTTTTTCTTTTTTGAGGAAGCGTGGATGGAGGCTTGATAATCCGGCTGATTTACTGGTAACTCCCCGGCAGGGTCAGCATCTGCCGGCCTATCTGGAAGTTGACGAAATGAAGGCGTTGCTGGAAACCATTTCCCCTGATACGGTTTCAGGAAAACGTGATCGGGGGATTATGGAGCTTCTCTATGCTTCCGGGATGCGGGTAGCGGAACTGACTGCCCTGAATATATCCCAGGTTGATTTTATTTCCCAGGTTGTCAGAGTTATTGGTAAAGGGCGGAAAGAACGGATCATCCCTTTGGGAAGTATGGCTGAACATTGGCTGAAGGAATATATTGCCGTCAGGATCCCTGCCAGGGAAGGGGATGACGCCCTGTTTCTGAATGTTCGTGGCCGCCGCCTTACCTCCCGTTCGGTAGCCCGGATGCTGGAAAAATATCTGCGGCAGGCTAAAATTTTCAAACCGTTTTCACCGCATTCTATCCGTCATTCATTTGCAACGCACCTGATGCAGAATGGGGCGGATTTGAGAAGCATTCAGGAGCTTCTTGGCCATAGCAGCCTTTCCTCTACCCAGAGATATACTCATCTGGATATTAAACGATTGGTGGAAGTTTATGACCAGGCGCATCCCCTGGCAATGAAGCGGGAATGATCGTGGTGATTCGTTCGGCGCCCAATGCCGCTATGAGCCAAGCCCGAACATCCTGATAATGTATTCGGGTAACAGAAGTCAGAAAGTTGAGTTAACATGAAAAGGAGAATCTTTTATGTTTAAAGGAACAACAATTCTTGCCGTTCGTACTGGCAAGGAACTGGCGATTGGTGGCGATGGCCAGGTCACCATGGGTGACACAGTGATGAAACATAGAGCCAGAAAAGTCCGCTGGCTTTTTGACCATCAGGTTCTGGCCGGTTTTGCTGGTTCCACTGCCGATGCTTTTACTCTTTTTGAGCGGTTTGAAGAAAAATTGAACCAGTATAACGGTAATCTGATGCGGGCAGCGGTGGAAATGGCCAAGGACTGGCGGATGGATAAGATGCTTCGTCGCTTGGAAGCGTTGTTGATTGTTGGCAATGAGGAGTATACCTTGGTATTGTCAGGAAATGGTGATGTCATTGAGCCGGATGATCATGTGGTGGGTATTGGTTCAGGCGCACCCTACGCGGAGGCCGCTGCCAAAGCCCTGGTCAAACATACAGAGCTTCCCGCTACTGAAATCGTTAAAGAAGCGCTGTCCATAGCTTCAACAATTTGTATCTATACCAATAACCAATTTACCATTGAAAAATTGGTTGATGGTGAGGAGGAGAAATAATTCATGTCAACGTTAACACCCCGTGAAATTGTCGCCGAGTTGGATAAATACGTGGTTGGTCAGAATGATGCCAAACGGGCGGTGGCTATAGCCCTGCGCAATCGCTGGCGGCGCCAGCAGGTCCCGGGCGAGCTGCGTGATGAGATAGCCCCGAAAAATATTATCATGATTGGTCCCACCGGGGTCGGTAAGACCGAAATTGCCCGCCGGTTGGCAAAACTGGCCCATTCACCGTTCATTAAAGTGGAGGCTTCGAAATTTACTGAAGTTGGTTATGTGGGCCGCGACGTGGAATCCATGGTCAGGGATTTGACGGAACTGGCAGTCACCATGGTCAGGGCTGAGGAGGCTGAAAATGTCCAGGGCAAGGCCCGGATGGTTGCCGAAGAGCGTCTTCTTGATATCCTCCTGCCGGCGCCGGTGCAATCTCCTCCTGTTTCTGAACCTGCAGCTAGTGATGATGTTAGTGAAATTGAAACTGCTGAAGTTATTATTCTGCCGCCGGAAGCCGAACCACAAAAAAAGACCCGGGAAAAACTGCGGCAGCTTTTCCGTTCTGGTAAACTGGATGAACGCCTGGTGGACATAGAAATAACCGAGCGTTCGACTCCGGTGGTGGAAATTTTTTCTGCTGCCGGGATGGAGGAAATGGATATTAATCTGCGGGATATGTTTGAAAATATCATGCCGCAGAAAACCCGGAAGAAAAAGATGAAGGTCCCTGAGGCTTATGAATTCCTGGTGGAGCAGGAAGCCCAGCGGATGGTTGATATGGATAAAGTGGTGACCGAAGCCAAGCGGCGGGTGGCCCAACACGGGATTGTTTTTCTCGATGAGATAGATAAGGTAGTTGGCCGTGAAAGCAGTACTGGTCCCGATGTTTCCCGTGAGGGGGTCCAGCGGGATTTATTGCCCATTGTTGAAGGATCATCGGTGAATACCAAATATGGGATTATTAAAACCGATCATATTCTTTTTGTGGCAGCCGGGGCTTTTCACGCCGTTAAGCCTTCTGATTTGATTCCCGAGTTGCAGGGTCGGTTTCCGATCCGGGTAGAGCTGGATTCATTGGGAAAGGAGGATTTTGTCAAAATCCTTAAAGAACCGCGTAATGCCCTGATTACCCAGTATGTGGAATTAATGAAAACCGAAGGTGTGCAGCTGAAAATTGCCGATGATGCCATTGAAGAAATTGCTGAAATTGCCTGTTATGTCAATGAACACCATGAAAATATCGGTGCCCGGCGACTGCATACTATCTTGGAACGTCTTCTGGATGAAGTATCGTTCAATGCTTCTGAAATGAAAGGTGTCAAGGTTTCTATCGATGCCAAGGAGGTTAAACGAAAGCTTGAAGATATAGCTGAGGATGAGGATCTCAGTCGCTATATTCTTTAAAAAGCGCTTTCACCCCGTATACTGTGGGCACACATCTGGAAAACTAAGTAATTGTTCCAGGTGATATCTTTAGGCATTTGCTCCATAAGCCTGAGATATCGATAAACAAAAAACCTATCATTTCAATATGTTGCAATTACTTACTCAGAAGCATTCAGCAGTCAGCAATCAGCTGAAAAACGGCCAATGGCCTTTCAAATGTCCAATATGGTGAAAGTTGCAAAGATGGAGAAACTGATCCAGAAAGCCCAGACCCTGATCGAGTCCCTGCCGTTTATCCGTACCTTCTACGGCAAAACGTTTGTGATTAAATATGGCGGCCACGCCATGGTGGATGAGCAGTTGCGCTTGTCATTTGCCGAAGATGTGGTGCTGCTGAAATTTATCGGCATTAACCCGGTTATTGTTCATGGTGGCGGCCCGCAGATTGGTGAAGTCCTGGCAAAAATGGGCATGGAAAGTTTATTTGTTCAGGGGATGCGAGTGACTGATCAGGAAACCATGGATGTGGTGGAAATGGTTCTGGTGGGAAAAGTTAACAAGATGATTGTCAATTTTATCAACCGGCAGGGTGGCAAAGCAGTGGGCCTCAGTGGCAAGGATGGCAATCTGCTGGAAGCGGAAAAGTTGCTGATGTATGATACTCCCCAGGCTGATCGGCCCCCGGAGATTATTGATGTGGGCAAGGTTGGGGTTGTCAGGAAGGTTGATCCTGAAGTTCTCCGTTCCCTGGATAATACCGGTTTCATCCCGGTTATTGCCCCGGTGGGCGTTGATGAAAACGGCGAAACCTATAATATTAATGCTGATCTGGTGGCTGGATCAGTGGCGGCTGCCCTCCAGGCGGAAAAATTGATTCTGCTGACGGATGTTCCCGGTGTCCTGGATAAAAATGGGGAGCTCTTGTCCTCACTGCCACATGAAGAGGTTCAAACCATGATTGCCAGCGGCGAGATCGTCGGGGGAATGCTGCCGAAGATTAACTGTTGCCTGGATGCTATGCGAGGCGGGGTAAAAAAGACCCATATCGTCGATGGCCGTCTGTCCCATTGCCTGCTGCTGGAAATTTTTACCGAAAAAGGGGTGGGGACGGAAATCCTTTTCTGAGGTCCCTTGCATTATGTCTGTTTTTTCCCAATCCGGCACGTTGCTCATTCCCTGTGCCAAAGGTATTCCACCATTTTTATCCGCGGAGCTGAAACAGCTTGGATTTCCGGTTGTGGCTGAATCCGTTGCCAGTGTTTCGACCCGGGGTACGCTGGTGGATGCCATGCGCCTCAATCTCCATTGCCGTACTGGCCAGCGGGTTCTTTTCCAGCTTGAATCATTGGAATGTCCAACTCAGAACGAACTCTTTTCATTGCTTGCCCGCATTCCGTGGGAGATATATATCCCCGCTGACGGCTACCTGTCGGTTACCTCGGTAGTGGAGCATCCGTCTGTGCGCGACCGGCGTTTTATCAACCAGAAAACCAAGGATGTTATTGTTGATCGGATTCGCCGGTTGATGGGGCGCCGTCCGGATTCCGGTCCTCGGCGGCATGGGGTAGTTGTCCATGTTTTCTGGAAGCAAAACCAGTGTGGGATTTATTTGGATACGTCTGGTGAATCCCTGGCGCGCCGGGGTTATCGCCAGGAAGGGGGATCTGCACCTTTGCAGGAAACCCTGGCGGCGGTAGTGGTTCAGGAAGTTGATTGGGATGGGACCGGTTCTTTCCTGAATCCCATGTGTGGCAGTGGGACGCTGGCCATCGAAGCGGCATTGAAAACTCTTAATGCCCCTCCAGGCCTGCAGCGTCAGAATTTTGCTTTCATGCATCTTTTGGATTTTCCCCGGTCGACCTGGCAGCGATTGAAACAGGAAGCCCGCATGCAGGTGAAGCATTCACTGCCTGGACGCATCATTGCCTCGGATCGTAATCCGGCGGTGGTAAAAATGGCCAGAAATAATGCTAAACGGGCCGGGGTTGAGTCTTTGATTGAATTCGGGGTGGGTGACTTTGCTCAAATTTTGGTTCCGGCGGGGGGTGGGGTTGTTGTCCTTAATCCGGAATATGGCGAACGCCTGGGTGAGTTGCATGAATTAACCGCCACGTATCATCGTATTGGTGACTTTTTTAAACAGCAATGTACCGGTTTCCGGGGTTTTATTCTTACCGGTAACCGGGAGCTGGCTAAAAAAGTGGGGTTGAAAGCCTCCCGAAAAATTCCATTGTATAACGGACCAATTGAGTGCCGTTTGCTGGAGTATGAAATATACGCCGGCAGTCAGCGGAAAACCGTCTGATTCTCTTCTCCTTTCCTCCCCATCATCTTTCAAATTCTCTTAAACTTTACCTCTTTTTAGCCGAATAGGGAAAAATAAGCTTTGTTCTTGATGATGCCGGGACATCACCTGTAATCGTCACAAAATATGGAAGCGCTGGAAAAGAGATCACTTCCAGCGGTGAAAGGAAGAGAGAACATGGGAACTGACAATCTGATTTTTCTGGAAGTTATAGAGTGGTTTGATGACAGTGGCCAGGAACTGGTCCATCGTATTCCTGAACAGGGTTCGGGGGAGTTGAAATTTGGCTCCCAGCTCATTGTCCGCGATAGCCAGGCCGCCGTCTTCTTCTACCAGGGCAAAGCCTATGACGCCATTGGCCCGGGCCGTCATACCCTGTCAACCCACAATCTGCCAGTGTTGACTAAGGTCTTGAGTCTGCCATGGGGCTTCAGCAGTCCGTTTCGGGCTGAAGTCTATTTTGTCAATCTGAAAGTTTTTCCCAATCTGAAATGGGGTACCCGGGATCCGGTGGCCTTCAAGGATTCCAGCCTTGGGTTGGTGCGCCTGCGGGCCTTCGGGGTCTTCAATATCCAGGTTGTCCAGCCGATTTTGTTTATCAACCGTCTGGTGGGAACCCAGGGAGTTTATACCACCGAAAGCATCGAGGAATATTTGAACCGGGTTATTGTTTCGCGATTTAATGATTTGTTGGGAGAGGAGCTGGACAGTATCCTCGATCTGCCCGGCTGCTACGAATCCCTCTCGGAAAAACTGCGGCAGCGTCTTGAAGATGATTTCGGCCGTTTTGGCCTTGGTCTGACTGCTCTTTATACTAATGCCATCACGCCGCCTCCTGAAGTACAGCAGGCTATTGATGACCGGGGGCGCTTGTCCATGTTCAATGATATGAACCGGTTGATGCAGATGAAGGCGGCCATGGCCATGGAGAAGATGCCCGAGTCTGGCGGCGATGCCGGTTCCGGGATGGGTGTCGGTCTGGGGCTGATGATGCCGGCCATGTTCAGCAACCTGATGAAACCTGCTGGAAATGAAAGCCAGGTTGATGCATCATTATCGTATCACTGTCCTGAGTGCCATGTTCCGGTGGCAAAAGATGCTCGTTTCTGCCCGGCTTGCGGTCACCAGCTGCTGGTTATCAGCCAGTGTGTTCATTGCGGTAAAAACCTGCCGCCGAATGCCAAATTCTGTCCCCGGTGTGGAACCCCGGTGGAACAGAAATCAGAAAGCATTATTTGTCCTTCCTGTGGGACGGAGAATCTCCCTGATGCCCATTTCTGCAACCAGTGTGGTGGAAAACTCTAAATGACTGGCTTGCGGGTTGAACACCAGTGCCCCCAGTGTGGAGCACCGGTAACCCTGGAAGAAAGTGACCGTCTTTTTATCTGTCCTTATTGCCGGGTGCGTCTTTACCTGACAACGTCGGGAGCCTGCCGTTATTACCTTCCTCCTGCTGACCGGGATAAAGATGAAATCTTTTATGTTCCCTACTGGCGGGCAAAGGGCATGTTGTTTTCTTCCCGGGGGCATCAGATAGCTAAACGTCTTCTGGATACCAGTATCCGCGCTGTTGAGATTCAGGGATTTCCCCAAAGTCTGGGATTTCGTCCCCAAAGTCTTCCCCTTCATTTTGTTACCCCTGAAGTTTCCGGCCGTTTCCTGGCGGTGGAAAATCCTTTAAAAACCTCTGTGCAGGCCCTTTATCAGCGACGCCTGGCTGCCGGGTCTGAGGAAATGGATTTCAGCGCCTTTATCGGTGAGGAATGTTCGCTGATTTACGCGCCGGTAAAACGGGTTGGTGAAAATTACTTTCAGGATGCTATTGATAACAAGAAACTGCCGGGAATATCAGCTGCCATATTGGATGACCGCCTGCAAAAGGAGCCGCTTGCAGACAGTGAGCTTTCCTTTGTTCCTGCCCTTTGTCCTGCCTGCGGCTGGGATTTGAAAGGTGAGCGCGACAGCCTGGTGCTTCTTTGCGCCAATTGCCATACAGCCTGGAAAGCTTCACTTGCAGGGTTGCAACCGGTTTTAGCATCGGTATTCCCCCCAGAGGACAAACAGGAGATATTGCAGATTCCTTTCTGGCGGCTGCAGGTGGAAATCGATGGGTTGGAGATTCATTCCTATGCTGATCTTGTTCGCCAGGCTAACCTGCCGAAAATGATTGAACCGGCCTGGAATAAGCAGCCGGCTTCTTTCTGGGTGCCGGCCTTCAAGATTCAGCCCCGTCTCTTCCTGCGTCTGGCTAAAAATATGACAATTATTCAGCCTTCGGAAGAGCCTGAATGCCATATTGATGCTTCGACTTTTTATCCGGTGACCATGACCGCAAACGAGGCGGGCGAAAGCCTGGCTGTTTTGCTGGCCACCATGATCCTGCCACGGCAGCGGATTTTCCCCTTGCTGCCGCATCTTCATATCACTCTCCGGGATGCCCGGCTTATGTTCTGGCCCTTCAAGTTGCAGGGACCGGACATTATTGAGCCCCACAGCGGCATGGCTTTGAACCGTAATGCCCTGCGTTGGGGTCGTTCCATCTGAAACACACGGTATTTTTCTTCCTCGGCCAGGGAATAATCTTAGGGTTTGCTCAAAAATAAATTTGTAGAATTGGCGTTCAGATTTGAATTGGATTTGTGCGATTCGATTGAACAAAATCGCAGGAATAGCAAGCTATTTTGAGGATTTTATGAATGAGGATCGTGCATAGACAGCCTGAAGATGAGATGCCAAAATGTGAAGTTGTTTTTGAGCAAACCTTTAATCCAGTTGTACGGTTTCTACCCGGACCCGGGCGGTTCCTTTAACATAAAACCCCAGTTGTTTGCTGGCACTGGTGCTTAAATCAATGATCCGACCTTTGACAAATGGTCCCCGGTCGTTGACCCGGACAATCATCGACCGGCCGTTTTCCAGGTTGGTAACCCGGACATGGGTAGGCAATGGAAGCAGTTTATGGGCGGCAGTAGGCTTCCCGGGATCAAAGGCTTCCCCGTTGGCGGTCATGTGACCACCCTTTTGCCGGCGGGTTTCATTGCCGTACCAGGAAGCGGTCCCTTCTTCCCTGTAGGATTGTGCTGCTTTCACCGACATGGGATGATAACGATGACCGTAGACGGTGTAGGATGAATTTTTGACCCGTCCCTGGCGAATAGCTTCCTTGGGGGAAAGGCCGTCGATGGTTTCCAGATCGTGGGTCATGGGCCAGTTGCCGGGGGCGCTGACCACATTGAAAGTGTATTTCCCCAGCCGATAGGTTGTTCTGATGGTTCCTCCGGCCAGGTCAGCGGCCAGATCGACCGCCTTGCAGGTCGTGCGGATGGTCCCTTTGGTGATATGATAGGTGTTGTGCACTGGGCTGCAGGCAGAACACAGGAGACTAAAAAGTATAAAGATAAAAATAAAAAATTTCATGTGCCAGTGTTTACCGTGGGGGGAAAAGGAAGTGTTGCTCTACCAATTTTTGTCTTCAAAAGCTTCATTTTTCCCCTCTGGAATCAACATCACTTGCCATTGACTAGACATTCTGTTATGGCAGGATACCATAATGACTTTGTCTCTGTCCAGTCTGGTTTGACTGTTCTGTCATGATCTGGGATGTCCTAAAGGCCAGATCTGGCCGCCATGCAGCCTGAAGAGGTTACGGCCCAAGGTAAGTGATTAGCCATTAACGTTTAGCCTTGTAAAATCAAGATGTTTCGTCAAATATAAGCAACATCCAACGGGAAAAGTTTGCAATAATTTCATCCTCTCATTATTAAGCTAAGAGCTGACAGCTGATAGCTAACAGCTCAATTCAGGTATTATTATGATTAGTGTTACTAATTTGTCCAAATCCTATGGCAGCCAGCTGCTTTTTGCCGGGGTGAATCTCCGTTTTGATCCAGGGAAACGCTACGGGATTGTCGGGGGTAACGGTTCCGGAAAATCCACCTTTCTGCGTCTTTTGAGTGGCCTGGAAACCGCCGATCAGGGCGATATATCCCTGCCCGGCCGGGTAGTTGTCGGCTCTGTCAACCAGGATCATTTTGCTTTTGAGACGATGCCAATCCTGAAAGTGGTGTTGGACGGTCGTCCCGATCTAGCCGCCGCCCTGGCTGAAAAAGAAGATTTGCTGCAGCAAAAAGAACCCTCGGCTGAGCGCCTGATTGAAGTGGAAGAACTTATTGCCCACCATGACGGTTATCAGGCGGAAAGCCGGATTGCCGCTATGCTTGAAGGCTTGGGGATCCCGGCTGAAAAACATTTTCAGCCCATGAGGGTTCTGTCCGGGGGTTATAAACTGCGGGTGCTGCTGGCCCAGTGTCTTTTCGGTGAACCTGATGTCCTCCTGTTGGATGAACCCACCAACCATTTGGATATCCTTTCCATCCGCTGGCTGGAAGAATATCTTGCTACCTATCGGGGTGTGACGCTGGTGGTTTCCCATGATCGGCGGTTCCTCAATACAATCAGTACGCACATTGTTGATATTGATTACGGAACCATGAAAATGTATGTGGGTAATTACGATCGTTTCCTGGAAGCCAAGGAACAAGAGGATGTCATGCGTCGCCAGGAAGCAGCCCGGGCGGAAAAGCGCATTGGCGAGCTGCAGCATTTTGTTACCCGGTTCAAGGGCAAGGCCACCAAGGCCCGTCAGGCCCAGAGCAAGGTCAAACAGATTGAACGACTGGGGAAAAACCTTGAAGCGCCGGTCTATAGTTCCCGTGCCTGGCCAACCATTGCCTTCAGCAGCCGGAGGCCATCGGGTAAGACTGTTCTGGAAGTCAATGGACTTAGCAAATCATTTGGTCCTGTATCGGTGCTTGACAAGGTCAATTTCACCGTCTATCGCCAAGATAAAATTGCCATCATCGGTCCAAACGGGGTTGGAAAGTCAACTTTGCTGAAAATCCTGATGGGCGAACTGGAAGCGGATGCCGGTTCCTTTGCGTGGGGTTATGAAACCTACCCGGAGTATTTTTCCCAGGATCATCATGAATCAATTCCGGCCAATACCACTCCCTACGAGTTCTTGTACAGCGTTGATCCCGGGGCTTCCATCGGCACCATTAGAGGATTGCTGGGCAACTTTCTTTTTTCTGGTGACGATGTGCATAAAAATACTGCCGCCCTTTCCGGTGGTGAAGCTGCCCGCCTGCTGTTGGCTAAAATGGTATTGCAGAAGCCGAACGTGATGGTCTTGGATGAACCCAGCAATCATCTGGATATGGAATCCATCGAATCTTTTACCCGGGCACTGGAGAATTATGATGGCAGCGTCCTGCTGGTCAGTCATAATCGTTATCTGGTTGGCCGGGTTGCTACCAGGGTGCTGGAACTAAAACCTCGGAGTATGGAGATGTTTGATGGCAGCTACCGGGAATTTCTGGAAAAAGTAGGTGTTGATCACCTGTCCTCCCGGGTTGATCTGGCCGGAGGTAAAGCAAAGAAGGTAAAGTCAACTCCAAGCTATCGTGAGGCTAAGGAGCAAAAGAAAATCGCTGCGGCCAAACGTCAGGCCTACAGCCGGGAAGTTAAACCTTTGCTGTTGGAAAGCCGCCAGCTGGAGGAGAAAATTTCCCAGCTTGAAGGTGAAATTACCGCGATTAAAAACATTTTTGCCGATCCCGATTATTTTCAGCAGACCAGTGCGGAGGAAGTGTGGCGGCAGGAAAGCAAGAAGCAGAAGCTGGAAGCCCAGTTGGCGGACTTCTATGAGCAATGGGAAAAATACAGTCTGGAGATTGAGGCCCTGGAGGAAGAGCGTGGGTTGACGGTGGAGAAGTCAGCGGCCGGAAGCTGATTGTCCGGCTACGCTCACCTTCCGTCTGGCTTCATAGAGAATAATGCCGGCGGAATTGGAGAGATTTAAACTGCGGACTATCCCTTCTTCTATGGGAATCCTGATTGTCCAAGCTTTCTGCTCGATCAGCAGTGTTTCCGGCAGGCCCATGGTTTCTTTGCCAAAAACCAGGAAATCTCCCGGTTTAAAATCCGCATCGATATAGCTTTTTTGAGCTTTTTTGGACGTGTACCAATATCGTCCGTTGGGATAGGTCTGCTGTAGGTCCGAAAGGGTTTCCCATTGCCTGATATCCACTGCCGGCCAATAGTCCAGCCCGGCTCGTTTCAGCTGTCGATTATCCAGGGAAAAACCCAGCTTCCCCACCAAATGCAAAGTGGTGCCGGTGGCGGCACATAAACGGGCGATATTGCCGGTATTGGGGGGGATTTCCGGCTCCACCAGGACAATATGAAAGGGAGTGGCAGTCTTTGCCGGGTGATCTTCAGTTTCCATTGCAGCTGTCCGCCGGGCTTGAGTCGTTGGTGAACGGAGCGAACTGAACTCGGTTTCTTCCTGTTTCCTTGGCTTGGTAAAGACCTTGATCCGCGCAGGTAAGCAGTTGCTCCGGAGTGTAGTCGGGAACGGGTACTACGGTTGATATCCCGAGACTGATAGTAACAACTGGCGTCACGGGAGAGTTCTTATGGGGTATGTTGAGTAAATGAACTTGCTTTCGCATTTGTTCTGCCAGGTGTGTCGCTCCCTTGGTATCAGTATTGGGGAGGACAACCACAAACTCTTCCCCGCCATAGCGGGCCACCAGGTCAGCCGGTCGTTTGCTCTGTTGGGAGATACTCCTGGCTACGGATTGCAAACAGTCATCACCCTGTTGGTGACCATAGGTATCATTATAAATCTTGAAACAGTCAATGTCGATCATGATCAGTGAAAGAGGGAGCCCTTCACGCTGCATCCGGCACCATTCCAGTGCCAGGACTTCATCAAACTGACGGCGGTTGGCAATCTGGGTCAAACCGTCAATAGAAGCCAGCCGCTGCAACTCCATGTTCGCCTGCTGCAGGGCTTTTTCGGCCTTTTTACGGGCGGAAATATCCTTGAAATCAGCAACAATCCCGATAAGTTCATGGTCCAGACCTCGCAATGGGGTGGCAGACATGATAAAGGAGATTGATTCTTCCTGGCCGAAATGGTGTTCAAAGTCATATTCGACCACCTTTGCCCCCTTTTGGATACGCCGGAGTGGACACTTATCTCCTTTACACATGGAGTGAGAAAAAATCTCATGACATAATGTGCCGGTTAATTCTTTTTCTGATCGGTCGGTAAACAGCTGCAGTCTTTTGTTAGCCCGCATAATGTGGTGATCCGACCCGATAACCCACATGGCATTGGCAGAGGTGTTGAAAATCTGGCCTAACTCGATATTGGCAATTTCCGCCTCGATGGCCATGGTGTTTGCCTGGGCAAGGACATATTCCATTTGCTCGTTGGTCTGCAGCAGCTCTTCATGGAGCTCGGCAAATTTATTCCGGCTTTTCTTCTGCTCAATGAGCCTGCCCAGTCGTTCGACAGTTTCTGCCAATAATATGGAAGAATCATTGCCGGTTTCCGGCTCGTGGGTTAAAAAGATTTCAATTGTTCCCCCTTTGGTGCCGCTGACGGAAAAATCGCTGGATTTTATCTGTTCGGTTTCCCGACCGTGAAAGAAGGTTTCATCCAGGGAGTCGATCCTGATGCGGCAGCCGACCGCCGTGTCAGCCGGCCAGGAGCTGGGAATGATCCTGGCGGCTTCCTGGAGGACTTGTTGAATGGGGGTTTCTTTATTTTCAGCCAGCAGGGTGAGGGCGTAGAGGCATTTTAATTCAGTCAGGCTGGGATTTAAGGAAACAAATTTTTTCATCCGGTAAAGGTCTCCATGGTTGCTGCCTTACGGTTTTGAATTAGGGGGACAGGATACTTAATTATTGGGAATCCATTAATAATTCAGGTCATGTCTCCACAATTCGCCCAGATTTTAAATTTGTCCCCGAAAGGAGCTTGGTAATTAACATTACCATTCCTCATCGTATGTTTTTTCCGTTTCTTTACTTTTTTCTGTTGGTTGGATAGTTGCCATACGGCCATGGGGGAAAATTTTGGCCAGCAGCCGCTGGTAGGTGTCGAGTTGTATGCGGTTGATTTCTCCGGTTTTAAAATCCAGCCCCGTTGCCCGGTTATCGTTTATTTGCAGGACATCCAGCCGGCCGAGGATATACTGACCGGTTTCGGTCCAGCCGGCAATGGCGCTTTCGGCATGGACAGCTGTTTTTTTAAGTTGCCGGTAGCTGGGTGTCTGCCGGAGTTGGGCCAGCATTTTTTCAGCTCTGGAAAAATATTTTTCATAGCTTTCCGGCGGGCTCCAGCCCCGGCAGATATCCGCCAGTGACGGCTCCAGCCCTTTCAGCTCTTCTTCCAATACCCGGTGAACGATGAGACCGAGCATTCGATCTGATGAGCTATCAGCGGCTGATGATGTTGCCGGAAAACTTTCGCTGCTGCTGGGTGCCAAGCGGCCCTGCCGCCGGAATGACTGCAGCAATGCCGGATCAAGATGGAGCATCTCCCGCCGATTTTCTGTCACTGATGCAGCAGGGGATGTAAGGGTGACATCAACCTGCTCATGGGGCCGTTGAATGCCGGCCAGGCATGGTGTGCCGATCAGGTCTTTATTTCCTGCTGCCATCTCCCCCAGGGCTTGTTCCATGATGGTGATGGTTTCCGGCATCTCATCTGCTTTTTTCGTATTGCCAGTGATGAAAAGATGTTGGGTAGCCCGGGTGAGGGCAACATACAGGATGCGAATTTCTTCGCGGAAACTTTCCTGCTGGTTGATGGTTTTCATTTCTTCGAGAAAATCCACCGGCGGCAGGTCCTCCTTGCCCCGGGGCAGGAAAAGGAGGGGATAGCGATCCCGTGAACTGCTCCGATTGATGATAATGCCGGCATCTTGTTGCATTCCAGCGCCGGTATTGAAGAGAAAAATTATTTCGCTTTGCAGCCCTTTGGCCCGATGAATGGTCATCAAGCGCACCGCATTTTGCCGTTGTCCCAATGATCCGCTCAGCTCGTCTGCTTCGCTGAGTTTCTGTAAATGGGTCCGGGCTTCGATAGCCGAGCGATAACCGTTGTTACTGAGTAAAGAAAGAAAGCGGTCCAGGTTAGCGGCCGGGGTCTGGTCGTCTGCCCTGATCTGGTACATTTTATGAGCTGCAGTGATTTCCAGAAACAGGGAAAATCGCTGCCCCAGTGGCAGCCCCTGGTTTTGAATGACAGTGGCGGTCAGGGCCTTGGCCAGCGATGAATCATCACTACCGGCCAGGTATCGATCAAGAAAGTTGCCCTTTTGGTTTATCAGCCGTTGTTCAAGCAGTGCATAGAAAGCAGCAGCCGGCAGTTGGCTCAAGGGAGAGCGCAGCAGACGCAGCAGGGCCAGTTCATCTCCCTGGTCGGCTAGCAGGGAAACCAGGGCCAGACAGTCACGAATTTCCGGTTGTTGAAAAAAACCACCTTCATCATCCCTGACCACCGGTATTTGCCGTTGACATAATTCATCCAGCAACAGGCTGATGCCTTTGCGCTTGCGGTAGAGGACGGTAATATCTTCAGGCCGTACCCGTCGCTGAATAATACTGCCATTTTCCATCGTTCGGATCAGTGGCCGTGGATCATCCAGCAATCGGGAGATGGTCTCGGCCACGAACCTGGCTTCATCGACCAGACCGTGGGTGGCGGCTTCTTCCCCTTCTTCCTTGCGGTCGCAAAACGGTGGATAAAGATTGATGGAGCCGCCGTCCAGAGGCCAGGCTTTTGGGTGGCGGCTATGGGTTTGAAAAGGAATGACTTCTTCCTGATGGACCTCATTGAGGTGGCCAAAGACCCGGTTGACAAAATCGAGGATCAGGGTTGAGGAACGGAATGATTCATTCAAGGGGTGGCTGATCACCCGGGGGTGCCGGGTGACCAGGCTTCCCGCATCGGCAAGGACCCGGTAATCGGCATTGCGAAAGCCGTAAATCGATTGTTTCTCATCCCCGACCATGAACAGTGAAAAATCAGCAAAAATGCTTTCCCCGGCCAGCAGGGCATCCCCAAGCAAGAGGCGGAAGACCTCCCACTGGAGGCGGGAGGTATCCTGGAATTCATCCAGCAGCAGGTGGCGGATCCCCGAAAGCAGGTGAAAGCGGATGCCGCTCCAGCGTTGATCCCGCCACAGACGCAGGGCAGCCAGTCCCAGATCAGTAAATTCCAGCAGTTTCAGCCGTTGTTTCAAACCTTCGTAAATGCCAGCGTAGTGACGGTAGATGGTGGTCACCATGGTGATGGTGCGATTGTAGCCGGGAATCAGTAATGCCTGTCGATAAGGTCTTAGTGCGGCGGCCAGCTGTTCGTTGAGCTCATCAATAAGGGTTTTTATGTTTGCCCGGGCCATTTTCTGCTTGCCGATGGCGAAATTGTCAGGGCAGTGATAGCTGCCAAAATCAATCTTTTTCAGCAACTTATCCTGGTGAAGTTGAGCGACAATTTCAACCAGCGGCCGGTTATGCCGTAATGATTCAATGGCTGTCGTCAGCGGCCCGCCAAATTTTTCCTGATAGGGTGAAAAAGCCGGGTCTTCCTGCAGAGTGGTCAGGGCGATGATGACCTCCCGGTAAAAATCTCTGGTGGCGGCTTCAATGGAAGGCTCCTGCAGCTTGAGCTTTTCCAGTGCCCGGTCCGGGGTGAAATTATAAGCCTCAAGTTCAGCCCGCTGGCGGTGCAGCTGTTCGATATACCCGCGGATTAGCCAGGCGCCACGCCCCTTGCTGAACCGCAGGTAGTCCTCAAATTCTTTTTGCAGGGCTGCATTCTGGTAGATATTCCGGTTAAGCTCATGCCAGGCGTGTTGTTTCAGCTCCCTGACCGTCAGCTGATCGGCAATGGTTGCTTCCGGGGAGATTTTAAGCTCTGGAGCGTACTGGCGAGCCAGGGAGGAAAAAAAAGCGTCAATGGTTTCCACCCGCACCGTTTCGCTGGATTCCAGGATCAGGCGGGCAGTTTCAGTTGCTGAACGGGGTTTTCTAGCTGCCACTGTTGTCTTTTCAGCCCATTCCTGCAGGTCATGGTCAAAGTCCTGCCTGGCGGTTGGATCGGTAAATAATTGAAAGGCATTGTCAATAATCCGGTTCTTCATTTCTTCGGCGGCCTTGTTGGTAAAGGTACAGCACAATATCTCTTCGGGCCGGGAACCGGCTGCCACCAGGTGCAGATAGCGGCCGGACAGCTGGTGGGTTTTGCCGCTGCCGGCTGCCGCTGAGATGGTGAAGGACAGGTAGGGATTAAAGGGATTATTTTCAGCCATTGATGAGCCTCAATGCTTTCATGAAAATTGTTTTACTAACCTAAGTTAAGCGATTGGCAGTTAGCTATCAGCGTTTAGCTTTAAAAAATCAAGACATTACGTTTATGAGCAATAAGACCTGACGGGTGACAGTTTATAATAGTAAAAATCCTGTAATCATTGAACTAATAGCTAATGGCTAAAAGCTAATAGCTCAATTTAGGACTAAGTATCGATAATAAGCTTTTCCGCGAGATGTTTCGGCATGGCTCTCGCTCATTCTCGCTGCACATTGTGTGCAGCTCCGAGGTGTGCGCCGCGAATCACATCCGTGTGATTCGTACGGCGCCCAAAACCGCCGTGCCTGTCGCCGTGCCTGCCGGCAGGCACGGCAGACACGGCTATGAACCAAGCCTGGACATCCTGGGTAGTTGATGGAGTTTTTACCAAGCCATCGACCTCAATTGGGATTCATCCAGACAAATTTCTTTATAAGGACAGCGGGCGCAATGTTCGGCAATAATTTTCCGGTAGCCGCCGCTATCCAAAATGCCATGCAACTGCTGCCTGAGGATGTCGCGGAAAGTCGCAAGTAAAGGTTCAACTTCCGCCTTGGAACAATTTCGCTGCCGCTGGCGAATGGAGTAATAGGCTATGGTATCAACTTTTTCACCGTTCAGGGTTTTCAACAAAGCATAGAAAAGCAGTTGGACATCGGCAAAACCGTTGATCGCTTTTTTGGAAGGAATTTTGCTGCGTTTGTAGTCCACCAGCCGTTCTCCAGTCGTTCCCCGGTCCCGGCGGTCAATCTTTCCCACCCCTTGGATCGGTAGGCCGGTAACCGGCTCCAGATCAGCCGCAATCCATTCTTCCACTGCCAGGGTTTCACCGCGGTCTTCCAGCAGGAAATCCGCCAGCCTTTCCCAGCAGCCGCTGTGGTCGAGAAATGAAAAAAGCATCCTTTCTTCCCAGGTGATTTCCAGCTGACGGCTGATGTCCCGGATTTTATCAATAATTTCGGATTTGTCTTTGGGCTTTGGCAGGCTTTTTCCTAAAATTTCAGCCACCTGGTGCAAAATGGCGCCTTCTCCCAGGGGGTCAAGGCGTTCTTCGCGCATTGCCGGGGCCTGAATTCTCAGGGCTTCAAAAAGGTAACGAGCCGGACATTGGAGCAGGTGGGTGGCCTGGTGACCGCTGAGGCGCTGGGGCAGTTTTTGGATCGGCAGCAGCACTTCCCCTGCTTGATTTTCTCCGGCTGGCTTTTTTTCTGTTTTTTGATCGGTCCAGACAATTTCCACCATCGGTATGAGCGGCTCCATCCCGGCCCAGAGCAGCTCTTTGAAAAAAATATTGGCCTCCCTGGTCCGGCCCTCAATTTCCAGCGCCCGGGTACACCAGACTTGTTCGCTATTGTTGATGAGTGAATAAACCGTAAAACGCTGGAGGATTTCCTGGCGGTCCGGGGTGATCAGGCCCAGCAGCTCCTGCTGCCTGGGTGAAAAACAGCGGTTTTGATGTCCCTGGCCAAGGAAAGAACCTGAGGAGTTTCCGGTGAGGAACAAGGCTTTGGCAGCGATCCCTTTGGCATCCCGGGGATCAAGGATCTGGATGCCGGAAAGGTAGTCGTAATTTAATCCCGTTTCTTCGCTGGAGATGGCGGCCAGGAAAAAGGCGTGGAAGGAAGACAGCTGGAAAGGAATGTTGAGCTCCATCTGTCTGAGTTCTTCCACCACCGCTGCCAGGTGGTCGCGGACGGTATTTTCGTAGAGATCGCCGATTATGCCGGTACTTTGTTCAATCAGCCCGGCAATGATTTCCAGGTAGTCGGAAAGTAAAGCATGAGTCGGGAAATATTTTCCGGCGGCAATCAAGGCATTGATTCCCCGCTGCAGACCGGGATCAGAACTCCGCTTTGCCATGATTTTCAAGGTTTCAGTGGCGGTTATGACTTGGTCGGTAAGTTCCTGGCGCAGAGTGGTCACTATCGCCTTTTCGGCACTTTCATTTTTTTCAGATTCCGGGCTGTCAGACTCCGGGGTGTTGCCATCTCTGCCCAGCCTGCCGGCAGGCACGGCGACAGGCAGGAGGAAAAAGTGGCTGAAAAAAGGTGATTCGATGGCTTCCAGGAGCAGCTGGGTGGACAAAGGCGCGCCGCCCGCCAGCCTGATCAAGGTTTCGATAAAAATGGCCAGGGCTGAGTGTTCTATCTGACGCTTGAGATTGAAGGAAAAAATATCCAGCGGCATGCGACTGGCCGGCAGGGCGTGAATCAGACTGTACAATATTTCCCGATAATGGCGCTGGTCGGTGACCACGATGGCTATCTCATCTGCCGGGATGCCATCACAAACCAGGGTCAGAGCTTGGTGGATAACATAACGGCATTCGGCGGCCACCGAGGGAAAAACCCGGCCGGGGACCGATTCGGCCACCGGCAGCGGTGAGAACTTTTGCAGATCGGGTGCAGCTGCCCGCCGGAGAATTTCTTTTGCCGTTGGAGAACACCAGGTTATTTGCTCCGGGGGTAGGTGTTTGATCAGCTCAGGCCAGCGCCGTGGTTCATCGAAATAGTAGCCACTGAAAACAAATGCGGCTCCCAACCGAGACAGGGCTTCCAGCAGCTGCAGCTGGATGGGGGGGGCGTCATAGAGATCGGCAACCAGCAGCTGAAAACGCCTGGCAATTTCAGGCAGGTGCCCGATGGTAGTGGTGATTTGCCGGTGGTTGACGAGCAGCGGTTCTTCCAGCTGCATCCCGGCCAGCAGCTCAAGATAAGCTTTGAAAATATCATTGAATTCTTCCAAGTAGCTTTCCATGAACTGTTGGTAGGTTGCTGAACGGTTGATGGTTGGGGCCAGAGAGCTCAGGGTTTCCTTCAGGAATTTTCCGGAATTGAGCTCATCAGCAGCGGCAATCCGGCCGGTGAAGACAAAATCCTCCCAGAGAGAAAACAACGTTGCCTCACTGCCACCGGCAAAATGGATGAACTTTTTGCTGCTTATCGCCTGGTGCATAACCGCCCGGCGGGCGGCGTTACTGATCGGCCTGGTATATTCCTGTCCATAATCCTGGATGAAAGTGGAAATGGTATAACAGCAGGGCAATAGGGTGGTGCCGCAGGTTTGCGTCAGCCGGTACTGGAATTGCTCGATGAGATTCTTGGTGGGTAGCAGCAGCAGGTATCCCGGCCGCTCGGCTACGGGAAGGCGCTGAAAAAAATCTACCAGGTAAGAAATGATTCCCATGGCCATTCATCTGACAGAAAAACAACCGAAAGTCAATGGACTCTACTTTCCGGGACCAGGAGAGCCTAAAGTTATGGTTCAATCATGACGATATCTGGGAAAGGCAGGTTTTTATGGCCGGGGGCTGCCAGTCCTCAGCTTTCAGCATGACCAATGCTTTGCCCCGCACGGTGCCAAAATGCTGATGGCTGATCGCTGAAGGGGTTTATCCTTAGAGTGAGAATCAGCGGACAAAAATGGCAGCCAGGCGTTGACGGGGGGGACATTGTTGCGGCAATCGGAATCAGGCTGGTCGGCGGTGGCCGGGATTACCCTCATTGAGCTGCTCGTCACCCTGACCATCGGGGCGATCATCTTCGCCGCCCTTACCGGGGTGGTTTTCCAGGGGCTGCAGTATCATGCCGCCGTCACTGAAAGAAACGAGCTTTCCCGGCAGGCTCACTTTGCCATGGAACGGATGGTTTCGGCCCTGCGGAATACCAGGCTGCTGCTGCTGCCTTTTAGTGACAATGATTCCACCAACTGGCCTGAAAACATTCGTGAAGAAACGGTGCCTGCCTCGCCGCCCATTGGGGATAGCACCAAGGCCACCGCCGTACTGGCCGTTACCCTACCGCTGACGTATGATCTGGACCATGATGGTTTTTCCGATGCCGACGACGACCGAGACGGCAAAATAGACGAAGATCTGCCGGCCGGTAAAACTCACGATTCTGCCTCTGGCATCTACCTTATTGATGACGATGGTGATGGTTGGGTCGATGAAAGTTTTAATATCGCTGATGATGACGAGTACATTTCCTGGCCCGACGAAGATCCCATCGACGGTATTGACAACGACGGCGACAATAATATCGATGAGGACCCCGGCGCCGACATGAACAGTGACGGTTGTCCCGGGATATGTTACGTGGATGATGATGGTGACGGCCAGGTCGACGAGGGAAATGTGGCGGATGACGATGAGGATGGGCTGGTGGATGAAGACTGGTACAATGCCCTGGTTTTTTATCTGGACAATTCAACCATGAAAGAACGCACCCCGGTGCCGTGGGACGAGGATGGCAACGGCAACGTGGGCGGCCGGGATTTTGTCATCTCGGATATTGCCGATAATGTCACTCTTTTTCGCATTGAGCGTCTTCCCCGGGCCGGCGGCCGGGCAACCCTGGTGGATATTACCTTGGAACTCACCGGCCCTGGCGACGACACCGTGACTCTCCACTGCCGGACCAGGGTGGGAGCGGCACAGTGAAAAAATCAGCACTCACCAATAACCACGGCTATATTCTGCTGCCGGTGATCATGATGTTCAGCCTGCTGGCGGCCATCGCTTTCCTGGTGAACCGGAACAATAGCGTCCCCTTGCGGATGATTGTTAATGATGCCCAGGTGGACCAGGCCCTGGCCGTTGCCGGGGCCGGCCTGGAGCATGCCAAATGGCTGGTCCAGGACAATGTCTGCGGTGGTGATTTGATTCTTGGGGCCACCGCTCTTGGCGATCACAGCTATACGGCCACGGTGGATGCCGCTGCCACCACCACCAACCATTACACTTTGCAGCCGGACCGGGATGCCGCGATCCAGGAAACGGCCCCGGGTCAAAACTTTGGAAACAGCACCGCCATGGCGGTGAAAACTCAGGCGGGAGATAGTCGGCGGGCCCTTTATCATTTTGTCCTCTCGATCATCCCGGAGCAAACCCGGGTAACCTCGGCGACCCTGTGGCTCCATGTTATCGATAATGATTCTCTGGGCACCATCAACCTCCACCCGGTCAATGATACCTGGATAGAAAATTGGGTAACCTGGAACAACATTGCTGCAAGTTATGATGACCAGGTTCTGGGCCGTATTTCCCCGCAGTTGAGCGGCAACTCTTGGGTGGCGATCAACTTGACGGCTATGACCCAGTTTTGGGTCAACAATCCTTCTGCCAACCATGGAATGATGTTGATCTCGGCGCTGGAAGACAGCCTGGAATCCACCTATACAAGCGACGATTCCGGCAGCCTGTGCCCGTACCTGGAGATCAGCACTGCGGTTGGTGCCACTTCACCGGTCACCATCACTGCCAGCGCCACTCTTGATTCCGGGGTGATCCGCACCCTGAGCCGGGTGGCATACAAGGCCTATCAGCGGAGTACTACTATTATCTTGCAGCCGGATGCGGCGGCGGGCAAGGATGCCTATGTATCTATTTTTTGGTCCAGCGGGAACTACGGCGCCAGCGATGATCTCTGGGTGCAAGATTGGGATAATGACGTTGATAAAGTTCATTATAAAAGCCTGCTCTGGTTTGATATCAGCCCTATCCCCATCGGCTCCAGGGTGCTGAGCGCTGTCCTTTCCCTTTACCAGAACACCCCCAGTACCAACGGCGGACTGGTGGAAGTGCACCGGGTGACCAGTGACTGGGTCGAAGGTGATGAAAACGGATCTTCAGGTGCGGGTGCCACCTGGGATGACCGCGATACAGGCCTGCCGTGGAACACCAACGGCGGGGACTATGATTTAATTCCAATTGCCAGCACCCAACTTCCTGCTGGGATCAAGGATTGGTTTGATTGGGATATTACTGAACTGGTGAATGGCTGGATCAACGGTGCCTATGACAACAACGGTCTGATCCTGCTGCCCGGGGCCTATGGCACCGCCGTCTGTTTCAACAGCAGTGATGAGGGTAAGAAAGATGCTCCCCTGTTGACCATCACCTATGCCTGTGAATGCGGTGACGCCGGGGTTGCGCCCCAAGGCTCCGGCAGGGTGTTGCTGGTGGTGGACAGGCCCTACAATCTTACCGCGAATGAAGTGATTAAAAAATCCTTGTTTGAGGCCTGGGGTTATACCGTCACCTTGATTAATGATGATGACGATTTCGAAGATGAGTTGGCTGCCAACGATGTGGTCTATGTTTCTGAGAGTGTCAATTCGTCTGATATCGATACCAAGCTCACCAATGCCACCATCGGCGTGGTAAATGAAGAAGGCTATTTAAATGATGAGTTAGGGATCGAGTCCGACAATTCCAGCAATTGGCCGGTGGGCGATAGCCTTGAGATCACAGACAATAGCCATTATATCACGGTGCTCTTTCCTCATGGGGTGCTGCCTATCTACCGTGCTGATATGCAGGGACTGGCGGTAGGGAGCACTCCGGCGCCGGATTTACAGACCTTGGCCAACTGGAGTTCCTGGCCGACCATCGCGACGCTGGATGCCGGGGCTGCCAAGGCCGGCGGCGGTACTGCTGCCGGACGCCGGGTCATGCTGCCCATCGGCCGTGATGGTTCTGTCCACTGGCGCTATATCAACAATAACGGTCTCCTGATTGTCCAGCGGGCCCTCCAGTGGGCGGCTGGCGGTGAACTATCGTTTGATCCTGGTTTAATCGCCCACTGGAAGCTTGATGACGGCAGTGGAACAACCGCCGTGGATTCAGTGGGTGGACATGACGGAACTCTTGCAGGTGATCCGAACTGGGTGGCAGGTGCGTTTGGGGGTGCCCTGGATTTTGACGGCAGTGGCGATTATGTGGATGTTGGCCATGTGTTGGATGGTGGTGTCCAGCAAATCTCGGTGACCGCCTGGATCTTTAAACGTGATTCTGGGGACGACCGCGTTATCTGCAAGTCTTCAGGTACCGCGATTGTCGATCATATCTTTTCGCTTGGGGTGGCAGATACCACGATCCGTGTTAGGCTGGGAACAACAGACAACGGAGGAACGGACAATTATGATGGCGGATTAATTCCCTTGAATGCGTGGGTTCACCTGGCGTTCACATACGATGGCGCCATGCTGAGAATATATAAGAATGGGACGGAAACGGCGTCTTATGCGGTTACGGGAGATATGATTGCTTCCACGCTGGCTGTTGCCATTGGTAATGTGAATGCCACCGATGATCGTTACTGGAACGGTCTGCTTGACGATGTCCGTATCTATGACCGGGCGATGACCGCCGGCGAAGTTGTTGCTCTGACGGTTGGCACCTTCCTGGATGAATTTAATAATCAGAGCTATGGCAATAATGACGGCAGTCTGTCGTGGGCTGCCGGCTGGGTCGAGGGCGGAGAAACAACCGATCCCATTGATGGGGATCTCCAGGTTGTCGCCGATATCAGCAACTACCAGCTGCGGCTCAGGGATAACGGTCGAAACGTCATGCGCGAAGCCAACCTCAGCGCCTTTACGTTCGCGACCCTCAGTTTCGAGTACCGGCGTGACAGTCTGGACAAAACGGGTGAGTTTTACGATATCCAGGTTTCCGGGGACGGTGGCACCACCTGGCATGATTTGGATCGTTTTGCCGGCCCGGCCACTGATGGGGCTTATACCCTGGTCAGTTACGATATTTCCGCCTACTGTGCCTCGAATACCCAGATTCGATTCATCTCTTCGACAGCGAATATGTCAGATGGAGACCTTGTCTGGATCGACAACGTCGAGATTTCCTGCAGCCCATGAGGCAACGCCAGAATAAAGAGGTGCTTTCTGTAGTGCGTATGTTGTTTTGATGAAGTCGGTTATAACTTTTTTGGTTCCGGCTATGCCGGGTTAGGGATTAAGTATTTTCAATTTTGTTCGATAGGTAATAATGAACCTTTATGCAGGTGGTATTGTAAGTGGCTAAAGCCGTAAAAAAACAGATGCCCTCCAACCAGCGGCTGGGCCTGATGGTGCTGCTGGCTTCCGTGGTCGCCGCCGGTCTGGTAATATTTTTTTTCCTCAACCAGAACCGGCAGCTCAACACAGACCAGCTTCATCGCCAGGGTTATCAGCTGGTTCGCCTGCTGGCGAAAATCATTCCCGCCGAGCCGGAGAGTTCCACCTCGCGGTTGGCGGAAGTGCGGCATACCCTGGCCGGGGTTGAAGACATGCCGTCTTTCGCCTTTCTGGCAATTCTTGATCAAAAGGGGGTGGTGCTGGAACGTCTGGCGCCGCCGGGGGGCACTCTGCCCTCCTTCAGTCCTGATCCTGATCCGGCTTCCTGGTATTATGAACGGATCGGCAGAAAGATGCCCGGCAGTGGCAAGCTGATGGAGTTTGGAGCGCCGCTGCTTCGTAGTGGTGAGTTGTACGGTCACCTGACCCTGGGCTTTTATGAGCCGACGATCAATGTTATCGGCCATTATCGGGGTCTGCTGGCTGATATGTTTCTGCCCATCTTCCTGCTCGGGACCATCTTCTACCTGCTGTTAAAACAGGAAACCAAGGTGATTTCTACCCTGAGCGGTGAGATCAGGAAGCTGATTGATAACGATAAGCTGCCTTCAGGGGTCAGCTTCAAAGCTTCTGGGGAAGTAAGGGAACTGGCTGACGACTTAAACCAGCTGCTGCAGAAAAATATTTCGCGCCTCAAGGAGATGGAGGATGAGTATTCCCGGGTGCTGGATTCCAGCAAGGTGGTCCAGTATAAGAAAAACCGACTGGAAGCAATTTTCGAGCTGATGCCCGACGGCTTTTTAATCATGGATGATGCCTGCAGTCCTACCTATGTCAACCGCAGGTTCGCCGCCCTCCTGGGCCTGGAGCCCAAGGATATCATTGGCAGTCATTATCACCTCTGGTGCCATAACGAGCGGCTGTCGGCGCTTTTTTCCCGCTACCAGAGCGGCGGCAAGGAATGCCTTCGCCGGTCTGAGGAGATCTCTTTCGTGCCTGAACATGCTCCGGGGACAACCATCCTGGTCCGTTTCATTCCCTTTTCCCAGCGGGACAAAGGTGCCGTTTCCGGCATCCTGGTGCTGGCCCATGATGTGACCGCCGAAGTCATGGCCGAGAAGGCCCGGGATGAATTTATCGCCCAGGTTTCCCATGAATTGAAGGCGCCGCTCAATGTGATTAAAATCTATAATGAGATGCTGATGGGCGAGGACGGAAAGCAGGAATCATTTCGCCTGGAGGCGGTGAACACCATCAATGACGCGGTTGAGCGCCTGACGATGCTGATTAAAAATCTGCTCTCCATTTCCCAGATTGAAATGGGTAGTATCGTGGTTGAGCGGCAGCGGATCAAGCTGCTTGAGCTGGTGCAGGATGTCTTTTCGCTGATATCCAAGACCGGGGGGAGGGATGAACTTGAATTCCATCTCGATCTGCCCCGGAAAATGAGTCATGTGAATGTGGACAAGGACCTGATGAGTGTGGCACTCAACAACCTGTTGACCAACGCGGTCAAATACAACCGGCCGGGGGGCAGGGTGGACGTGGCCGTTGAGGAAAACAGCGAAGAGATTCTCATCAGGGTCCGGGATACGGGCATCGGCATTGCCGCCGGGGACCAGAAAAATATTTTTGACAAGTTTTATCGCTCTGCTGACGAAAAGGTACGAGGCAGGGAAGGTCACGGACTGGGCCTGTCTCTGGCCAAGGCCATCGTCGAGCTGCATAATGGCAGGCTGCTGGTGGACAGTACCCCGGGTGAGGGGACTGAATTTACCATTGTTCTGCGAAAAACGGAAGGCCTGGTGAAGGAATCTCTATGAGTAAAAAAAAGATTATGCTGGTGGAGGATGATGTAAGCGTCTCCCGGATACTGCAGCTGACCATTGAACGTCAGGGGCATGAAGTGCACTGCGCCGGCAACGGGGAAGTGGCCCTTAAGGTCATGGAGGAATACTGGCCTGAGGTGCTGATCACCGATATCAATATGCCCCGTATGTCCGGCCGGGATCTGTGCCTGCAGCTCAACGAGCGCTATCCGGATCGTAAGTTGATGATTGTGATCATGACCTCGATGACCGAGCGGCAGGAAAAGGAATGGATTGGTCAATTTCCCCGCATCCACTTTATGGAGAAACCGTTGAGCCCGAAACGCCTGCTGGCCCTGATTGAAACCACAGGTGATCCAACTGCTGAGAACGGCTGAAGGGATTCCCATGAAAAATCTGCTGCAAAAAATAGATTTTCCCTATTATCACCGGCTTTTTCACCGGCTCTATTCCACCGGGCTGAAGATGGCTTTCTGCGATCTCGAGGGCAAAGTGCTCTGGCCGGAGGATGGGAAAGTGGATGATGCCATGGAGTCAGCCCTGGCGGCGCTCTGCCCCGAGGACGATCTTTCCACCCTGTCTCCAGCTGCCGGAGGCGGCTGTTGGACAAGGGAATTGTCAGGCGGTCTGTATGTCTGCCCGGTACAGCTTATCGGTGAGCACCTGATCGGCTGGCTGGCAATCCTGGTTGATGAAATCCTCGGGGAAGACGAGGCCCAAAAGCTTAAGGGACTGGTGGATGATGTGGCTGCCGGCATCACCAGGGACTGTCGCTATGAACATGATCTTGATAATTTGGTTGATGAAGTGGCAAAGCGCTACGAGGAACTGCATCTTGTCTACGGTATGCGCGACCTGATCAAGGAATACCATTACAGCCAGGATATCTTCGAGCCTTTGCTTGAAAAATGTCATCTTGCTCTGGATACTTCTTTGACCGCTTTCATCTTTCCGGACCGGGATCTGCAGTTGTATCGGCAGGACCCGGCAAAAGATATAGATAACCTCGACCTTCTCCTGACCAGGATGAACAGTGAAATCTGCCGGTTTATTGCCAGCAGCAAGGAACCCCTGGTGCTCAATCGTGAGGATGATTCCCGCCGGAAGTACTTATGGTCCGGGGTGCCCTGGAAGATTATGGCTATCCCGATCATGGTTGAACGGAAGATGGTTGCCGCCATTATGATGCTGAGGGCGGCTGATCAGCCGGATTTCAGCAACAGTGACCGGAATATCAGCGAGGCAATTGCCGAACAGCTGGGCATTATTATCCTCAATCAGGTTATCTACGGCAAGCTGGAGAGTTTTTCCGAGGAGATGGCCGCCACCATGATAGAATCCATTGATGCCAAGGATCCCTACACCCGGGGCCATTCAGACCGGGTGAACAGGTATTCCATGGCCATCGGCGAAGCCTTGAACTTCCCTGAACAGGACATGAAAAACCTCTACTGGTCTTCGCTGCTCCATGACCTGGGAAAGCTCGGGATTCCTGACCAGGTTCTGGGCAAGGTGGGAAAGCTGGATGAGGATGAATATACCATGATCAAGTCCCATTCCCAGTGCAGCCATGATATCATTGCCCACGTGAAGCGCCTGGCCCCGTCGCTGCGGGCCATTCTCCATCACCATGAGCGATATGACGGCACCGGTTATCCTGATGAACTGGCCGGGTTGGCTATCCCCCTGCATGCCCGGATTATTGCCGTGGCGGATACTTTTGATGCCATTACCAGTTCCCGTTCATATCGGCCCTCCCGTTTAGTCAGCGAAGCGATGGTGGAACTGCAGCGGGTCAAAGGCACCCAGCTTGATCCGGAACTGGTTGATTTGTGGCTGGATGTCTATACAACAAAATTTGCGCCGGCAGCCGGAACCCGGACCGGGGAGAAAGAGTAGATGATGGAGTTCAGCCGGACGGAAATCGGAATGATGACCTACCTTACCCCCAGCGGTTTATTCGCGGACAAACCGGGCCTGGAGGCTTTGAGAGAAACGGTCAAGTCATGCATTCAGGAGCACCAGTTTCACCTGGTTCTGGACTTGGCCGATGTGTCGACTCTGAATGGGATGATGGTTGATGCCCTGCTCGACATCCAGGATGAACTGGTGCGGCTCGGCGGCAGCCTGAAGCTGGTCAATGCCAGTCAGGTGATCAGGGAAATTTGTCAGTTTACCGGATTGAACAATTATGTGAACCTGGTGGAGTGAAAAATGCCGGCAGTTGTGAGCGCCATTTATAAACCCCAGAAGAGAATTGGTGATATTCTCCTGGAACGGGAGCTGGTTACCGAGGAGCAGCTCGCTGAGGTTTTCGTTCTGCAGAAAAAACTTGGCCGGCAGATCGGACAGATCCTGGTTGAGCAGGGGATGGTCGCCGATAAAGATCTGATGCGGGCCTTGGCCGAACAGTACAACCTGTCCTATGTCTGGCTTCGTCCCGGGATTTATGATCCCGAAGCCCTGGCGCTGCTGGGCAAGAGAACTGCCCTGCGCCTGGAAATGATGCCGATCATCAAGGTTCGCTCTCACCTGTACGTGGCTACCAATACCCCCCAGGCAATTCCCGAACTGGATGAAATTGAGAGCCGAACCGGCCTGAAAGTTAAACCGGTGCTGGCCTGTCGTGCTGATATTATCAAGGCGATAAACGAGTCGTTCTCGGAGTTGAGCCATATATCTGACTTTGTCGGCGATCTGGAAGATGATTTTGAAGTGCTGGAAAATCAGAACCCTGATGATTTCACCGCTATTGATGAAATGGCCGAAGGCAGTCCGATTGTCAACCTGGTTAACTCGATTATCCAGCGGGCGGTGAAGGACAAGGCCAGTGATATCCACATCGAACCTTCACGGACCAAGTGCCGGGTGCGCATGCGGATAGACGGCGTCCTCTACGAGATCATGTCGCCGAAAATCAAGATGCACGCGGCGCTGGTTTCACGGCTGAAGGTGATGGCAAATCTTGACATCGCCGAACGGCGGCTGCCCCAGGACGGCAGGATCCAGGTGAATACCCGGGGCCGGGTTGTTGACCTCAGGTTCAGCTCCCTGCCCGGCATCTTCGGGGAAAAGGTTGTCCTGCGGGTGCTCGACAAGGACCAGTCCATTCTTGAGATTGATAAACTGGGCATGAGCGAGCTGAATGAGCAGGAGTTTCGCCGGCTCCTCCAGCGCAGCAGCGGTCTTCTCCTGGTGACCGGGCCCACCGGCAGCGGCAAAACCACCACCCTCTACGCGGCTATTAATCACCTCAACAGCCTGGAAAAAAATATTGTTACCATCGAAGACCCGGTGGAATATCAACTGGATATTGTCAACCAGAATCAGGTAAAGGAAAGCATTGGTCTCGGATTCGCGATGATGCTCAAGCATATCCTCAGGCAGGATCCGGATATCATTATGGTGGGTGAAATTCGTGATCGGGAAACTGCCGAAATTGCCGTCCAGGCATCCCTGACCGGACACCTGGTCCTTTCCACCCTGCATACCAACAGCTGTGTCGGGGCTATCAGCCGGCTGTTGGAAATGGGGGTGGAGCCCTTCCTGCTTTCTTCGGCGTTAAGCGGGGTCATTGGTCAGCGGCTGGTGCGTACCGTCTGCCCGGCCTGCAAAACCACCTATATCCCCGGCAATGAGATGGTTGAGAAAATGGGGATGGAAGCTGGTGGAGGTCTTAAATTTGCCCGGGGAAGAGGGTGCCCGGAATGCTATGATTCCGGCTACAAGGGGCGTATTGCCATCCATGAAATCCTGGCTACGGATAGCAACCTCCAGCGGCTGATGAACCGTAATCCGACCAATGATGATCTGGAACGCTATGTTACTGAACGGGAGCTGGTCACGATCTTCAAAGATGGTTATCAACGGGTGCGACAGGGCCTGACGACACCGGAGGAAATCAGCCGGATAGTGAACCTCTGAGAGATGGACAGGCGGGCAGATGGCGATTGACCTGGGCAAGAAAGCAGTTTCGGCCGGAAAGCAGGCAAAGTCTGGAAAGCCTTTATTTTCATTGCCACACCTCCGGGTTTCCAACAAGGCTCGCATCTTTTTTGTTCAGCGTCTGGCCCTGCTGCTCGAAACCGGAGGAGCTCTCTACCCAAGCCTTGAGTCCTTGCGGTCCCAAACCAGTGATGAATCCCTGGCGGCAGCCATCGGCGAGATGGCCGAGGATGTCAGGGAAGGCAAGGCGTTTTCCGAGGCGTTGCTTCATCATCCAGAGATATTTTCCCCGACCTATGTGAGCTTGATCGGGGCTGCAGAGCGCGGCGGCTACCTTCCCAAAATCCTCTACCAGCTGCTGGAGATGGAAGAAAAACAGGAAAAAATGCGTTCCACCATTTTTTCCGCCATCTCCTACCCGGCTTTTCTGCTGGTTTTTTCCACAGCGGTGGTGATTTTCATCCTGGCGGTGGTTTTCCCCAAGTTTGCCGATATGTTTGCGGCCATCCACGATCAGTTGCCGATAACCACCCTGTTCCTCATGGCCGTGAGTGAGGTGATGCGGAAATTCTGGTTTCTCATTATTCCTGGCTTCGTGGTTTTCCTGATGGCTGTTGTTTATTGGTATAGGTCGGCCGCCGGGAAAAGGCTGATAGACAGGGCGAAATTGCGTCTGCCGGTGATCCGGGATGTGTTTGTCCAGATTTATCTCGTTCAGTTTTTACGGATGATGAGCCTGTCGCTGTCGGGGGGGGTGCCCCTGCTTGATATCCTTTCGGTCAGTCGGGGGATGATCGAAAACCAGTTATTTGATACTTTTATTGACAGCCTTGCCGCCCGGGTGACCGAAGGCCAGGGCCTGGCCATCGGCTTTGAAACGGAACCATTTATTCCCGCCATCACCAGGCAGATGATCAGGACCGGCGAGGAAAGCGGCACCCTGGCAATGGTGATGAGCAAAATCGCTGATTTTTATGAACAGGAAATTGAAAAAAAGCTGAAAACCTTTGAAAAAATTATCGAACCGCTGATGCTGGTGGTTATGGGGGTGGTCGTGGGGGTGATCGTTGCCTCGCTTATCCTGCCGATCTTTAAACTGAGCCGGGCAGTGCGCTGAATAGTGGGTCGGGAAAACATTTTTTTGCCTCAGGAAAATATTTTCTAAAGTCTGATGTTCAGCCTGACGATACTAAAAGTATTGAAAATATTAGAAAAAGAGAAAAACCAGACAGGGATGTCAGTTTAAACCCAACAACAAGAGGATGGGAGTTATGAAAAATCGTATCGAATGGAATGAGAAAATGGGGAAAAGGGGTTTTACCCTGATTGAATTGTTGATCGTGGTGATTATCCTGGCCGTCCTGGCTGCGATTGTCATCCCACAGTTCAGCAGTTCCACCAAGGATGCCCAGGAATCGGCGCTGGATACCAACTTGACTGAAATGCGCAATGCGGTGGAATTGTACTATCACCAGCATGGCTCAGTCTATCCGGCTTTCGTTGGTGACGGGACCAATGCGGCGGAAACCGAGGCCACCCTCTTGAGCCAGCTTACTCGCTATACTGCTATGGACGGGGCTGTCAGTGATACGAAAGATGCCACCAACAAGTATGGTCCATACCTGAAAAAACAGGAATTGCCCACCAACCCCATCGATGGCAATACCAACTGGGTCTTCAATGCTACTAATAAGGGCAGCCTTGCTGAGCCTGCCGCCGCAACCGCAGCTGGCGGCTGGTGGTATGATACTACCTCGGGGAAACTCATCTGTAATATCGTCGGGTATGAAAGCCGCTAAGCGGATAGATGCCTGATGAGACGGGATGGATTTACCCTGATTGAGATTATGGTGGTCGTGGGGATCCTCAGTATTGTCGCAATGCTGACGATCCCCACTTTTCATTCTGCCGGGGATGAAAAGAAAGTTGCCGGGGCCGCCCAGGAGATTGCTGATGCCCTGTGCTATGCCAGGAGCGAGGCCATGAAAATTGGACGGGAGTACCGGGTTGAGCTGGTGACCGCGGCAGAGCAGGTTGAGGTTTTTGACCATCAGGCCGATACTGTGGTCTATCATCCAACCAGCAAGCAGCTCTATCGCCTTACCTTCGGTAGCGAGGGCATCTTTGCCGGCGTGGATCTCGAGTCGGTCAATGGCGGAACCGGCAACTTTCCGCTTGTTTTTACTGCCGACGGCAGGACTTCCACTGACTATGTTATTGCACTGGCCTACGCTGGCTACGAGGTGAAAGTTTTTGTCAACGCGCTTACCGGCCGGGTGACCACAGGCCCATGAGGAAATGGCAGGGAATGGATCATGGGGAAACTTCAGGGCTATAGCCGCCGGGGACTGGCATTGCCAGCCGGGGATCGGGGTTTTTCCTATGTGGAAATACTGGTGGCAATAGTTCTGATCGCTGTCTGCCTTATCCCCGCCCTGAAATCCCTGAGCCCGGCATTTTTTGGCATTATGGAACGGGAGAAACTGGGCAGTAATTACTTGGCTGTTCGTTCAAAGTTGGAGGAGGTTCTGGCAGCTTCCTATAGAGATTTGGAGATCGCCGCCCAGGACGCTGGTGGTCCACTGGTGCCGTCCAGTCTTTCTGAACCTGCCTATATGACTTCGGATGGCCGACAGATCGTCCTGCAGGTGTATCTCTCCGGCTATGATGCAGATAATGACGATGGGGACAATGATCATTTTACCGGCACCAATCAGGGCATCCTCTGGGTCAAGGTGCAGGTGGATGGTTCGCCCGAGAGCCTGGAAACTCTCACCAGCATGTACGAGCAGGAAGGAAGTTTTAAACCATGAGAGCGATCACTCATCTTTTCAGCAACTGGAATATTCTCCAGTATGGCAATCCCGAGATAGATGACTATGCCAAGGGTCTGCTGGTGCTGGAAACCCGCCAGGGACTGTTTTCCTTGAGTCTGATCCTGGTTTTTCTGCTTGGTAGCGCCGCTATCATAAGCATTGCCCTCCATATGGACAGCTTTTATCTGCTGACCTATACCCCGCTGGCAGCCCTCTGCCTGCATATTTTACTCTCTTCATATCGGATCGACAGCATCGAAGCCCAGCAGCTCCTGGCCATTGTTCTCCTGGTAGTCTGCAGCACAGCCTTTGTCCTCCTGGCCCACAAGACTGGCAAGTTCAGCCTGCCGGTGCTGGCTGGCATTGCCCTGCTTTTTACGGTTGTACCTCTTATGCCCTGGGGACTGCGGGAGGCCAGTGCGGCCTGCTCCCTTATTTATCTGGTGTTTACCTTGTCAACCTTAAGTGTCAGGGGACGTTTCGATTATGAAATTCTTTTGCTGCTGCAGTTTTTCATGATTAGTGCCGCTCTTATCTCCCTGACGGTTGTTTCCCGGAACAGCAGCGTTCGTCGCAAAGAAATTATCAGCATGTACAATCTCGAAAATGCCCATGCCAAGATGGCGAAACTTTCTTACCAGGATCCGCTGACCGGTGCCTGGAACCGCCGTTACCTGACGGAAAATTTTCGTTCCCAAGTGGCGAAATATCAGCGGGGTGGCAAACATTTTTCTTTCATCCTGGTTGATTTTAATAATTTTAAATTGCTCAATGATACCTATGGCCATGATTACGGGGATATGGTGCTGCGGCATTTTTGCCAGGCGATAATGGAGAACCTGGCCCCGGATGATGTGCTGGTCCGTATGGGTGGGGATGAATTTGCGCTTATGATTGCCGCCGAACCCCGAAAGCGCCTTGCCGACGGCATCGGGCTTTTCAAAAAACGTCTGCAGGGGGAAACCGCTACCGGTGTCAATGAAGTGACGGTAACCTGCGGCTTGTTGAGCGTCTCCCCTGAACCTGATTCGGTTTTTAAGGATATTTACCAGGCGGCGGATAAGGCTATGTATCAAGGCAAAGGGGTCAAAAAGAACCAGATTATTGAAGTAGACAAGACTACTTCCGGGAGCTACATTATCGTTGATCTTGATGCGGAAATGACAGGAACAGAGAAATGAAATTTTCGGGTAGTATTTTAAATGGGAGTCTTGCCCGGGGTCGCGGAAATGGTCCGGGTCCCATCGGTTTTGATCTGGCGGCGGAAAAACTGAACTTGCTGCAGGTTGAGCGAGATGATGGCGGAGTGTTTGTGCGGGCTGCGGCGTCTGTTCCCTATCCTGATACCTGTGAAGAACTGATTGCATCCCCCAAGGCCCTGCGCAAATTTGTTCTCGGCGCACTTAAATTAAAGCCTTTTAAAGGCAGGAACATTGTTACCTGCATGCCGAAAAACAGTACAAAAATTTTCAACCTTAAATACCATCACCATCCACATGAAGATAATCTTGGGGCCATTATCGCCGGGGTGAAGGAGAAAATAGTCGGCGAGGTGGAAGATTATGTGATTGATTATCTGCCGACCCGTTATGAGAAAAAAACGGCAGATGAGCACTCCATCCTGGTGGCGGCGGCCAGGCGGGATGAAATCATCTCCTACCTGGAGCTGCTGCATGGAATAAGCCTTCAGGTCGATGCCATAGATATCGGGCCTTCGGCCCTGCGGCGCCTGGTCGCTCTGATGAATCCCGGTGAAGACTATCCATATGTATTATTGATCAACTTTGGCAGAAAAAAGACTTATTTGACCGTGACCACCGGGCTGCGTCTGATGATGGACCGCGAGGTTGATTTTGGCGAGCAGCTGCTGGTAGCCGAGTTGTGCCGGGCCCTGGACATCCCCGAAGAAAAAGCGCTCCATTTTCTCTACCATTACGGCATTGATTGGGATGTCAACGCCAAGCAGGAGCAAAGGGATGATCAGAAGGCAAAAGAGATAATTTCGACGATTACCGAAATCCTGACTCCGGTTTTTATGAAGTTTGTTGTTGAGGTGAACAAGGTCCTTATCTACACGGCTTCTGAGACCAGGGGCGGGGCAATTAAAAAGATCTACCTGCTTGGCAGTGTAGCCCGTTATCCCATGGCGGCTTCATTCCTTGCCAAGATGTTTACCATTTCGGTTGAAGTCCTGAATCCATTTTCAGAATTTTCATCCCGCAGTGACAGTGCCATTCCTGCCGACCTGGATCCCATTGCCGGGATTGCTTTGGCCACCGGTTTTGCCCTGAGAGGGATGTATGACTATGCGTGAAATTGATCTGGTTCCTGATGACTATCGGCAGTCACTGGGCCTCCGGCGAGTGCTGACTCAGTTTATCGCTGTTTTTTTCTGTCTGGTCCTGATTGTTGCCGGTGGTCGTTTGTGGCTTGGACAATTGATGCGCTCAGAGAAAAGGATGGTTGAGAAACTGGGGGTTAGTGAGAGTGCCCTCCTGAACAAACAGAAAAGCATAGCCGATCTGCGGGAACAAAAAAGAGGTTTAACCGAACGGCTGGCGGTTCTGGATATGCTGCGTGGCGGCCCCCAGGCCGTCCGCTTATTTGAAGTTGTGGATCGATCTATCAACCCGTCAATCTGGTTTGACGACTGGAAGTTTGTCCGGGAAGCGAAAAAAACGGAAAAAAAACCGCATGGCCAGCTCCAGGCAGGATATTTTATCGTTATTCCGGCGGAAAAAAAACAGGGGAGTGGGGGTGAAGTCTGGCGGAAGAACATGCATATGGATATCTCCGGGCAGGCGCTCAACCATGCCTCACTGGCTGATTTCGTCCGCAAGCTGCTGGTCCAGCCGGAAATTGATGACGTCAAGGTGATTTCAACCTTAACCCGCCAGTATCAGGGGGCTGAAGTCATCAATTATGATCTGGTGGTGCTGGTCCATCCCAAAAGGAAGAAATTGTGATTGATCATCTGTTGAAACGGGGAATTCCTCCGAGGATCATGTATCTTGTTCTGGTTTCTATTGTCCTGCTTACCGGTTTGGCTTCCTATCTCTATCTCTATAAAAAACCCCTGGCCGAGTATGACAGGCTGAAACATAATCATATCCTCCTGCAGGGTAAGACGGGAAACAAGTCCCAGGTGCAGGCGGATCTTGATCGGCTTACAAAAGAAATACAGGGCATTCGGCAGGAGCTTCAGGGCGATACCCCTGCATTGTCAGTGAATGCCCTGGTTGCCTATGCCATTGAAAAGATTGACGTCATTTCCGACCGGCATCAGGTTCAATTTGTCAGTGTCAAACCCGGAACCGGCAATCGGGTGTTCCAGTTTGAAGAGATTCCTTTTGTGGTTGAAGTAGCCGGGGATTATTTCAGCCTCTACGGATGGCTGTATGATCTTGAGAAGGAATTGGGTCCCATGGTGGTAAAAGAGTATGAGCTGAAGCCAGATAACCGGACGAAAAAACTGACGATGAAACTGGAGATAGCTTCCTATCGACCGGTGGAGATGAAATGATGGCAAAACTTATCAGCAGTATCCTGCTGGCGGCCAGCCTTTTTATTGCCATACCGGCTTTTTCCACCGAGGTGGGGATGCCGTTGCACCTAAGCCGGGATCCTTTCGCCCACCCGGTGTTGGTACAAGTTTCTGCACCATCACCACCAACGGTGGTGAAGGTTGATGACGCAGATGTCTGGAAGGAGAAAATCCATCTGCAGGCCATTATGATTACCCGTAAGTGGACGATTGCCAACGTTAATGGGAAGCTGCTCACTCCCGGGGAGAGCGTTGAGGGGTATAAGCTGGTCAAGGTGATGGAACGAAAGGTTCTGTTCAGGAAGGATGGCAGAGATATCCTGGTGAGGATGGATAATGAGTGAATAAAAACAGTGAAAAAATGGTGCGAGGTTTGGGGGGAAATCATCAATAGACTTTTTGTCTGAATCTGGCAAGCTTGTCATTATCAGGATGAATCCGGCAATCGGGTAAAAAATGCTAAACATAGTCCGGTTTATGCCGATGAGATTGTTATGGTATGTGAAAAAGTATCAGAATTACTAAACTTTTCACTCAATTGCTTTTCCGGATGGTTTCATGTGCCGGCTGAATGGTGTCCGGAATAAAAAGTTGTTTTGTTACTGTGGACTGAGATGAAACTGAAATTGACACTAAGATTTGTGCTGTTGACCATCTGTATCTGGGGATGTATTGATTCCCTGGTGATTTCGGCTGGCTATGCCCGAGCCGATGACCAGGTGATCGGGGCCCAGATTTCAGTGCTTGAACAGAAGACGCCGGCAGAGCTGCAGAGCTTTTTTGCTCGGCTGCGGAACAGCGGTTTCAATACCGTCGTTCTGAGGGTGTTTCACAACCGCTGTGACCGCTATCACCGGTTTGATCATTCAACGAGCACAACACCGCCGAAAGAAGGGGTCTATTTCCAAACCTCCCAGGTGCCGGTGGTCAACAACCTGCTGCCTGATGTCTGTCGTGCGGCCCATGCCGAAGGATTGCGGATTTTCGCCTGGATGACGACCCTGCAGGCTAATTACAGTTACCGTGATTTGCCCCGGGTCTACGCTTACGATTTTCTCCACAACCGTTATCAGCAAACCGGTGCTCTTGATCCAGCGGCTGAAAAAAACCGGCAGTTTCTGACGGCGTTATACCGTGACCTGGCTGCCAATCCCATTGACGGCATTCTCTTCCAGGATGACCTCCAGCTCAAACATGCCGAGGGGTTCCATCGCGATCCAGCTGGCAAGTCATTTGTCCCCAACGGGGAAACGCTGTATCGTTATGGTGAGGAGGGGAAGCGGATTACTGATTATCGACCGGCCTTCTGGAAGTGGAATGAACAAAAAGCATCTTCTCTCCAGTGCCTGGCTAATTCCATTATGGAGGCCTGCCGGCAGGTGAAACCTGGCTTGCGGTTTGCTCAGAATATTCATTATGAACTTTTGCTGAAACCGCGCTGGGGTCGGGCTTGGTTCTCCCAGACGCCTGAGTCGCTGGTTTCTTCAGCCGCCAATTATTTTTTTGTCATGTCTTTTCAGCGGCAAATCCGTCAGGAACTTGACGTTGTTTCGGATAAGGAACTTGATGAAGTCATGAACCGGATGTTTTGTTCCAACCCGCTTTTGGACCAGAACCAGCATCAGCTGATTTTCAAACTTCAGGTGACAGACTGGCAGAGCGGTGAACCTGAATCACCCAAACGAATGGCCCGGATGCTCCGCCTGTTGAAACAGTCAAATCATCTATCGGCGATCATGACCCCCTATAATAAAAATTATTTTGCCCGGGAAATAGGAAGTTTTGCCGCTCGGAAAGAGGTTGTCGTTACTCCCGCAGCAATGCCGGCGGCAGACGTTCATCCCGTCGTTGTCAAGCCTTCCCGGAAACCTGCTAAAGCCAGTTCTGCTCCGGCAAAAGAGAAGAAGAACCTGGTTACCATGACTTTTCGTGATACTGATATAGCTGAAGTTTTTGAGATGTTGGCAAAAGGATATCGGGTTAACATCCTTATGGGTAAAGGGGTGGATGGTGATGTCTCATGCAGCCTTTATGATATGAAACTGGATGATGCCATCTACACCATTGCCGAGGCGGTGGGCTGTGGGGTTGAAATGGTAGAGGGTAGCTATCTGATTCTTCCCAAGGATCAGCTCAGCGGCTTGGGCGAGGGCCGTCGGGGTGTTGAACTATTGACCTATAAATCGCAATTCGTGGCTCCTGACAATCTCAAGGAGGCACTCACTGATCATGTTACCAAAAATGCTAAAATTACCATTGTTAAAGAAAACAATATGCTGGTAGTTCAGGATACCAAAGAATCCATTTCCCGCATTAAACAACTTTTGAAAGACCTTGACCGGCAGCCGGCCCAGGTCCTGATCGAGGCTAAAATTCTGGAGATAACTCTTGATAATTCCGAGACGTTCGGCTTAGATTGGAAACGGTTGTTTACCGTGGGAGGAGCTGATGCCACTATTGGCCTCCAGGGGTTTGCCAACCGGACTGCGACCGGTTTTGTGGCCAGCCTGTTTGACAGTAAAAAAATTGATATTGTTCTGAATGCCCTGAGCACCAAGGGCAGGTTGCAGACCCTTTCCACCCCAACACTTCTGGCGTTGGAAAACCAGGAAGCTGAAGTGATGATTGGCGGCCGGCAGGGTTACAAAGTAACCACTACCATAAATCAGGTAACCTCGGAAAGTATTGAATTCCTTGATTCCGGCGTCATCCTCAAGGTAACGTCATCCATCGATAACCAGGGACGAGTACAGATGCACATTCATCCGGAGGTGAGCACTGGTTCCTTCCAGGATGGCATTCCTTCCCAGAACACCACCCTGGTGACCACCGATCTCCTGGCTGATGATGGCCAGACAATCTTTATCGGCGGCTTGATCAGAGAAAAGACTTATCATTCAAAACAGGGGATTCCAATACTTGGTGATATCCCCCTGGTGGGCAGGGTATTTTCCAGTACTGAAGAGACCCTTGGCAAAAGTGAAACCATTATCCTGATTACTCCTCATGTTATCAGCAATGGATATGCTGGAGCCAATCAGAATGAAGTGCGAAAGGCGGCTGAAGTGGAAGATGAGATAGCGATGAGAAGCCCGAAGAGATGAAGATTCTCTGCCTGAAATATGTCTTTTGTTCAAAAATCCATCCCGGTTCAAGAAAAAATCATTAGCGATTATCCAAAAAGTGTACCGGACATTAGTATCCAGGCATAGCAAGATGACGACCGGGCAATGTCTGGAAGCCGACGAAATCAGACTGAAAAGCTGCTTGACAGCTTTGTGGTTTTATTGCTAATAGCAGTTGCAGAAAATTATCGCCGGAGTGGTGAAATTGGTAGACGCACGGGACTCAAAATCCCGCGGGGGCGACCCCGTCTCGGTTCGATTCCGAGCTTCGGCACCATTAATATCAAGGGGTTACAGTGTGATATCTGTAACCCCTTTTTTAATATTTTCTTTGCCTGTGTAATTACGGCAAAAAATATCAATTTCTTATCAGTTGATTGACCGGTACCTTTATACCTTTTTCCCAGTACATCCATTGCCGATTGAATATGTTTTCCGTTCTGGTGGCTGTATCGTGCAACCATTTGCAAAGTTTTGTGACCTGAAATTCTTTGCACTGTTGGGAGGTCAATACCAGCCTGGACAAGATGAGTGATGGCTGTATGTCGTAAAGTGTGCGGGACAATTTGCTTCGGATCAAGATCGGCAGCCTTAACCACTTCCCTGAAGGCGTATTCTGGCCATTTGATATGACCACATCTTGATCGAGATGATGGCAACAGCCACTCTTGCTTGGCATCTGCTGCCTTGAGATATTCTGCAAGATATTCAGCCAGATTTTTTTATTGGTTGCTCGTGTGTTCCTGCCTTGGCATGTGGGATGTAAATAACTCGACGCTGTAAATCAATATTTTCAATCCTAACGGAAAGGATCTCAAACTTTCGCATGGATGTTGCCAGGGCGATTTTGATAAAGGGGTAAATGAAAGGGGCTTGATGTTCTGATGCTGCCCTCAGTAGTTTTGACACTTGGGGAGTTGTGAGATAAATAATCCTTCCACTATCTTCTTTCAGCCTATTAATTTTGGCTGGATGGTGATTGATCCACTTCCATTCTACAGACTTAGAAAAGAGATGTGACAGCGCGGCCAACTCTCTGTTGACCGTACTGTTTGTGGGCCTTCTTCCTTATGCAGAAAAAATATGGTGTCTCTTTTAATGTTTTCCAAAGCCGTTCTTCGTCAAAATTTAATAACTCTGGACAGCTTTCTGCAAACTTTATAAAACGATCAGCTTCATCAACACCCCAAACCTTTGCTGTAACTTCAAGTGCGGTGATTTCGTAACTTCCCTCATTGTCATGATCCCAAAATTGAACCTTCTCTCATGAGACCGCTTGTGCGATAGCCCACTCGACGAAACTTGAAAGTGTTCTCCGTTGTCTCCGGGTTATCAATCGTCACAGTGAGCCGACGGTCGATGCCGCTGCAAAGGCCTTGAACCGCTTTGATATTTATTCAAAGTTCCGTGATTTCAACACGTTTCATTACCTGCCCTACACTAATTTTTCACGGGGTAGGTGTTTCACCTTCATTGACACAGAGGGCTTGTGGTTTATACGGGTTGTTGCTATATGAATATTTTAATTAAGTTTTTATTTAGTAACAAAAAAGATTCGGGTACGCAATGTCTGACCTGAAATCAAGTCTACCCACGGTCGCTGTAGCGCCTTCGCAGTATTTAATAGGAACCTTATATGACAACCAACTTCTCCCAGACTGCGGCCTATATCTGGTCGATGGCCGATCTGCTGCGCGGTGATTTTAAGCAGTCCCAACAGATGCATACAGACTTTCAGGCTTTTGTCCGTGTGTGTCTGTGGCAAAAAATATTTTGCCGATTTTGAGTTAAACCTCATTTTAAAGTCCCGGAGACGACAATGAGTGCGGTCGCCAAAGAGACCGCTTTTCAGCAGGACATTATCAACCAGATGAGAAATTGAAGGACAGACCACAATTTTGTTCTTAATGTTCGAAAAATTGCTGAAAATAAAGAGTTAATAATCCAAAATGAAATGTCCAATTTTTCCCTATGACAATATCCTGATGCGGGCGCTGCCCGCAAAGAAGTGTCATTATCAGAATGTTTCTTGTTTTTTTTGAACAAGAAATATTCTAAGGCACTGATCGTAATATTGGAAAAAATCGGGCACTGATCTCTGTTTGAGAGGGGTTGTATGCCGGAAAACCAGAATATCGAATGGAAAGAATCTTGGCGTAGCGAGTATCTGAAGTGGATTTGCGGTTTCGCCAATGCCCAGGGGGGTGAACTGGTGATCGGCAAGAACAACCGGGGCGAGGTTGTCGGTATCGATAACGCCCGCAAACTGCTGGAGGATATTCCCAATCAGGTGCGCGATCTGATGGGGATTCTGGTTGATATTGATCTCCACCAACTAGACGACCTTGATTATCTGGAGATCAAGGTGGAACCCTACCCCTATCCGGTCAGCCTCAAGGGGGCCTATCATTACCGCAGTGGCAGCACCAAACAGGAGATGAAAGGAGCGGCACTGGACCGTTTTCTGTTGAGAAAGCAGGGGAAACACTGGGACGGCGTGCCGGTGCCCCATGTTGAAGTGACGGATCTGGATGAAAAGGCCTTGCGGTGGTTCCGGAGCTTGGCGCTTAACAGTAAACGATTGTCTAAAGCGATTCTTGATGAAAACGATTCCGTCCTAATTGAAAAGCTCCATTTGACGGACGGCGATTACCTTAAGAGGGCCGCGATTCTGCTGTTTCATCCTGATCCGGAAAAATATGTCACCGGCGCTTATGTCAAAATCGGTTTTTTCCGTACCGATTCCGATTTACTCTACCATGATGAAGTCCACGGCGATCTTTTTGCGCAAGTCAACCGGACCATTGATCTGTTGTTGACTAAATATTTCCGGGCGATGATCTCCTATGAAGGTTTGCAGCGGATTGAAACCTGGCCGATTCCAGAAGCCGCCCTGCGCGAGGCGGTGCTGAATGCGATCATCCATAAAGATTATGCCGCTGGTACGCCAATTCAGATCAGTGTTTACGAAGATCGGTTGATGATTTGGGACAGTGGCCGGTTGCCGGAAAACTGGACAATTGAGAATCTGATGCAAAAGCATTCATCCGAGCCGTATAATCCTGATATCGCCAATGCGTTCTTCCGTGCGGGTAGTGTGGAAACATGGGGGCGGGGTATTGAACGGATAATGGACTCCTGCCGGGAAGTGGGATTACCGGCACCAGAATTTAAATATGAGCATACCGGATTGTGGGTGATTTTTTCTTTTTTCGGCCAATGTGACGAAAGTTCGGAGAAAACGTCGGAGAAAACGTCGGAGAAAACGTCGGAAAAAATATTAAGGGCGATTGAAAAAAACAGGGATATTACAATTGCGGAGCTGGCTGAAATTGCCAGGGTCAGCACTAGATCCATCGAACGAAATATTAAAAAACTTCAGGAACGCGGAGAGTTGAAGCGAATCGGGGCCGATAAAGGTGGTCATTGGGAGATGTCGAAGTGAGCGTTATGGCAAGCAGAGCAAATGAGCAAGCTTTCCAGCAGGACATCATCAACCAGATGATCGAAGGCGGCTGGAAGCTTGGCGATCCCGCCAAATATAATCGCGAGCTTGCGCTCTATCCGTCGGACTCTCTCGACTACGTCCAGACGACCCAGTCGCAGGCTTGGGAGAAGTACAAGAAACTCTATTCGAGCAATCCCGAACAGGCCTTTATTGATAAACTTGCGGCGCAGTTGGGTAAGGCCGACCCTTAAGCTTCCGATAAGAGTCTGTGCACGTTCGGGACGCTGGGTGTGCTGCGCCATGAATTGCGCGATAAATCGGTCTCGTTTAAGTTCTGTCAGTTTAAACCCGAGCATGGTCTGAACCCGGCGACGCAGGCGATGTATAAGGGTAATATCCTGCGGGTTGTGCCTGAGCTCGTCTACAGTTCCTATGCCACCAAAGCCCACTTTGAGGCGACCGGCGGATTAGATCTAAAAAAGCGGGCCAAGGCCTGGCGCATCGACCTCGTGCTCTTCCTGAACGGTATCCCGATCGTGACGATGGAGCTTAAAAGCGAGTTTAAGCAGGCGGTCGATGCGCCAGGTGATTGAAGAGGGCTACATTCTTGATGTGCTCAAAAACTATACCAGCTATAAGGTGGCTTACAATCTGGCGCAGAAGGTCGCCAGCGCCGATGTCGAGGTCGACAGCAAGAAGGCCAGGGTCAAGCTTAACCAGTGGGTGCGCCTGCACGACTACAATATCGCCCAGAAGGTGATGGTGATCGTCGAGCACTTCCGGGATACAGTGATGGGGCTTCTCAATGGTCACGCTAAAGCGATGATCGTGACCGGCTCGCGCAAAGAGGCGGTACGCTACAAACTGGAGTTCGATAAATACATCAAAAAGAGGGACTATAGCCAGCTTAAGGCGCTGGTTGCTTTTTCCGGGCAGGTGAGTTTCAGTGCCGGTGATCCGCACTGTGAAGGGCTGCTCGGGGAGAAGTTTACCGAGCTTGGTATGAACCCCGGCCTTAAAGGGCGGGACCTGCGCGAGGCCTTTGCTGCCAATGACTATCATGTCATGATCGTCGCCCAGAAGTTTCAGACTGGTTTCGACCAGCCCAAGCTCTGCGCCATGTATGTCGACAAAAAGCTCGGTGGTCTCGACTGTGTGCAGACCCTCTCGCGCCTGAATCGGATCTACCCGGGCAAGGAGGAGACCTATGTCTTGGATTTCTTCAACGAGCCCGAGGAGGTGCTGGCGGCGTTCCAGGAGTACTACCAGACGGCGGCTTTGCTTGATGTCTCCGACCCGAACCTTATCTGGGACCTGTTCGAGAAGCTCCGGGCAGCGGGGATATTTCTTTGGACGGAGGTTGTACAGTTCAGTGAGATCTACTTTATCAAGAGTAAGAGCAACTCTGCCATCAGTAACGTCTGCAAACCGGCGGTCGAGCGCTGGCAGAAGCGCTACGAAGAGGTCCGGGTTGATTTCGCAAAGCACAAGAAGCTCTTCGCTCACGCTAAATCCCTGGGTGATGCGACTTTTATCGCCAATGCCGAAACCGAGATGAAGGGGGCCAAGCGCGAGCTTGATGGGCTTGGTATCTTCAAGGCGGATCTTATGTCGTTTAGGCGCTACTACGAGTTCATGTCGCAGATTGTCGACTACGAGAGTTGCGACCTGGAGAAGCTCAACCTTTACGCCCGTCACCTGGCCCCGTTGCTGCGCGAGAAGGTACCGGATGACGACCCCATCGATTTAAGCTCGGTCGAATTGAGCCATTACCGTCTCTCAAAAATCAAACGGCAGGACCTGTTGCTGGTCAAGGAGGAGGCGGAGACCGGCCTCTACCCGACAACGGATCTCGGTACCGGCAAGGCCAAAAACAAGGAAGAGGAGTGGCTCTCGCAGATTATCACCCGATTGAACGAGCTTTTCGTCACTGATGGGCTCACCGACCGTGATCTGATCAACTACGCCTACACCATCCGCGACAAGATCAGCGAGAACGAAAATGTTATGCAGCAGATCGCCAATAACTCCGCCGAGCAGGCCCTGCTCGGAGATTTCGCGGGGGCCCTGGATGAGGCGGTGATGGAGAGCAGTGAAGCCCATCAGAACCAGATGATGCAGTACCTAAACAGCAAAGAGCTCCAGGTCGGATTTCAGCGCGTGGTTTTTGATATGCTGCGGACGCAGAGAGCTGCGGGGGTGGGAGTTCAATGAGTTGTTTGCTAGTATGGAGAGGTTGACAACGGGTCATAAATAGGTTAGTTTGTTGACACAAAAAAGGGCATATATTTGTGTCAGGTATCCCATGAGTGAAAGTATGAAAAGTATAGATAAACAAATACTTAGCAGAATGTATGGCCATGGTAGGGGTTGGGTGTTTACTCCAAATGACTTCAAGGACCTTGGCAGCCGTAATGCGATTGCTTCGGCCCTTAAGCGCTATAAGCAATCGGGGCAGATACGTCAATTGGCTCGGGGGCTCTATGACTATCCCAAGAGTGATCCGCAGTTGGGCTTATTGTTGCCTTCCGCAGACGACATTGCTAAGGCGCTGGTCGGACGGGATGCCTCACGGTCGCAGCCGACCGGGGCTTATGCCGCAAACTTGCTAGGGCTCTCAACTCAGGTGCCCATGAAGGTTACTTATCTCACTGACAGCCTCCCTCGCATTGTAGAGGTCGGCAATCGACAGATTATTTTGAAACGGACGACGCCACGTAATATGGCAACAGCGGGCAGGGTCAGCGGTTTGGTGATTCAGGCACTACGGCATCTCGGTAAAAAAAATGTAGATGATCAGGTCATTGCTCAACTTGACCGGTGTCTTGATGCCCAGGCCAGACTTCAACTGCTGAAAGATATTCGCTACGCGCCCGACTGGATTGCAGATATATTCCGTGATTTGGTGGCCAAGGAGGCTTCTGCGTGAGAGAGTTTATAGAGATGGCGGAGGATCGCCGTAATCTAGTTTGTACGCAAGCGGGCGCATGTAATGGTTCACCGTGAATTGGAATTTTTCTCAGTTTGAGTTAACATACTCAAAAGGAGGAAAATTCAATGAAAAAGAAATGGAAAAACTACACACCCCAAGAAAAAGTTATTATTTTAAAAAAACATCTGGTTGACCGGATACCGGTTTCTGATCTATGCGACCAGTATCATCTTCAGCCAACTGTTTTTTATGGTTGGCAGAAGAGATTTTTTGAAAATGGCGCCGTGGCATTCGAAAAGAGCAATGCCAGGAAAAAATCCCGACGTATTTCAGAACTTGAAAAGAAATTGCAAAACAAAAATGAAGTGGTCTCTGAGCTTATGGAGGCCCATATAAAATTAAAAAAAAGTCTTGGGGAACTTTGAAAAGTTCATGGGTTCCCCATGATGTACGGGATTCGGTGGTTGATTACCTGAAACATTGGGCAGAACGAACCGGGATTCCCCTGAGCTCTTTTACAACCTGGATTGAGATCAGCAGCAGTAAATTCTACAACTGGCAAAAGCGTTATGGTAAGGAAAACATGCATAATGCATATATTCCCCGTGATTTCTGGTTGGAAGATTGGGAAAAGGGAGCAATCATTGAATTTCATTACCAGTATCCCCTGGAAGGTTACCGACGTCTGACTTTCATGATGCTTGACCAGGATGTAGTTGCTGTCAGTCCGAGTACGGTATACCGTATTCTCAGTCAAAATGGCTTATTGCGACGCTGGAATGACAAAAAGCCTTCTGCCAAGGGTAAAGGATTTACTCAACCAAAAAAGCCACATGAGCACTGGCATATAGACATTGCGTATCTCAATATTTGTGGCACCTTTT